>Ga0209291_1001527_pt1 | contig 20392 bp, 19 predicted proteins | sample GOMGulsemesocosm_FD_184633 | JGI IMG/M metagenome (GOLD analysis project Ga0209291, IMG submission 184633) | Methane-oxidizing microbial communities from mesocosms in the Gulf of Mexico - GOM9B Gulf of Mexico (SPAdes) (version 2) | ecosystem: Environmental > Aquatic > Marine > Cold seeps...
ATCAAGCAGGCTAAACGACCCTTCGTTTGAAATGTATTACTTAATACATTGCTGTGACTTAGCATTGCGCCTTTTGATAAACCAGTCGTGCCGCCTGTGTATTGTAAAACGGCTAAATCATCAAGATTACAAGTCACAGGTTGATAAGCGCAGTTTTCACCAAGAGCAATCGCGTCGAGTAATGAAATAGTATCTAGCTGCTCTGAGCCTTGTTCTTGTGGCGCAAGTAAATCGGCTGCATGCGTTGTGATCACTGTTCTGATGTTGGTATCAGGCAGGACTTTTTCTGCTACAGGGAGTAGATCTGATAGGATCACTAATGCAGAGGCTTCTGAGTTATTAAACTGGTGTAACATTTCTCTTGGTGTGTAAAGTGGGTTGGTATTGACTAATACTAATCCTGCACGTGTAGCACCATAGGCTGCAATTGGAAATTGAGTGATACTGGGTAGCTGAATTGCAATTTTATCACCGGGCTTTAGATCTGTATGATTTTGTAAATAAGATGCAAAAGCGGCAGAAAGTCGGTCAATTTCTTTAAAGGTAAGCGTTTTTCCTAAGCAAGTATACGCTGGTTTATCAGCAAACTTTTCACATGTTTGTTGTATCAAATCTGCAATACAATTGATTCCGTTCAATTCGATTTTTTCTACAGCGGCATTCGATAACATATAATTCTTCCTATCTATCAAGTTGTGTTGTGAATATAAGGTGGTACCTAGTTTTAAAGTTTGTTGCTAAATACCCGTTACAAACGGGTTATTCAACCTGAATTTATTTGAATAATAAATTTAAACAGTCGTATGATTTATTATATTACAGTTGAATTTGTGGATTGCCGCGATCAATACGACGTTTCTATAAATAGATTAGCTAATCGGTTTAGTTTATATGCGAAATGTTGTTCGAGGATACTTTACAGGGGAAGCTCGAATTAACTGCAATCATTAATGATATTGCAGTTAATTTGGATAATATTTTCACTTGGGTACTTATAAATCGAGGTACATTAACACTGGGATGAGAAGAATATTAAAAACGACGAGGTAAGTTGCCAAAGTGAATATCTTCTTAACCTTATTACAACGATAGATAAAGTATTCATCAAAATGATGTAGATGTTCATCACGGCGAATATAATGGAACAGTTGCATCTGTTTGTTGTAATTACCTTCGGTACTGAAAAATACACGCCCATTAACACGTTGGTATAGCAGCGGATCAATATCTTTCATGCGATATAGCAAGCAACGTAATGATGACACTGCCCGTGCTACATTAATGAGAGTAATAATAGAGAAGGCGATAAAGATTAGATCACTATTATTCATACTATCTCCTCAGTGACGGCTTTCATTGTACCTAACTGATAATCTATCTTACCTTAATGAGTTTAATATAAATTTTGGTTTTCGGTAGGCATAATCCAGAAAAGCCGTGTTAATTTTACTTAATTGTATTGGTTACGCTGAATAATTTTGAATAGAGCTCTGGTTGTGATTGTCGCGCTGCAATTGTAAAACGGTAATTTCCTATTATCGGATTATACCAACGTGCTTGGTAGATCCCCATATTATGTCTGCTGCTTGCTAGATAGCGGACTTCAATATCATAGCCTTCATCAGAAATAGGCATGTGTCCTTTTTTGACATCCTCCCATTTACCCTGTTGGTTTTCTTCTATTTTAACGAGTGGGAGATGAAACGAAATTTCAGCAGGATTTACATCTACCCATTCAAATTTGATGTAGTTCTCTTGTTCGTTATCTGAGGGAGAAGGTCCATGATGAGGGCTTATCATTTTTAGAGTCGGCTGCGCGTGTACCGTCCGTTGTCCAGCGCTTTTTTCTTGAGCAGATAATTGGGGTTTAATGGCAACGTTATAACGCCATATCGGTAAGGTCTCATTGATGGTGTTGTTTTGCATATCCTGAGCAAGGACGCTTAATTGGGCGCTGAGATAAGCGGTTGTATATTTACCATATAACGTATGTCCGCCTTCATAGTATTGTTGAAAATACTCTTCCTGTGTTGTGCTATAACCAAAATAACCATTTGCATTGCTGGTTACCCAGATATGCTTAATGGGCTGCTCTTCACGGCTAAAAGCGTTTACCACATGGCGGGTTATTCGTCGTCCAGCTTCTGCGGTGACTTCAAACGGTAAGGGAATGATGGCCGCGTCGTTAATTCTGATTAGCTGGAATAAAACGGTATTCGGAAAACTCTTGATCGGCGCTAATAATTGTTGTGGGTATTTATAACCGAGATAGGCTTTATTACCTTGACAACCATCATTAAAAAACCAACTTCGAGTGACCGCGCTACCGCCGCGGAAGAATGGATTTAAGCCAAGGTAAGGAGTTCGACGTTCATAAGCCCCTCCGGCAACGGGCGCACCGACTGCAGGCGCTTTACAAAGTGTGATATCACCTATTCTGTTATTGTGTTGAATGTTGATTTCTCTTGCAGCAGTGGTGATATTTATGGTGCTAGTAAGTTGAGATGAAAGGGCGTTAAACAAACTAATCGACTCTTTACCAATACCTTTGCCTAAGCGCTTGGCGGCAGGCCAGTTGACATTAAAATGTGTAAATAAATTATCACCAAGATCGGGTAGTGCTGGGGCCATATCTCCTTGGGTACCAGTTGTTAAGGCATGTACTATAGGCCAAGGTGTGAGGTACTGTTCTTGAATATGCCATTGCAGGTCTTTTTGTGCATAAGCAAATAAATCTGCATTATAAACTTCTACCGCAGGGCTTAGTGCCGTTGCATGTACCGAAAAACTCGAAAATGCGGCAAGTGGTTTAAACTGGCCTAAATGATCTTTTACATCAATACGGATCATAGATAATGTTGGATTTACAGCATTAAATTTAGCGTCCGGATCCTTGGGGTCTATCCCACTTATATTGTTGTTATATAAATAAGCGCTTAATGAACGGTTACGATTATAGCCGTATATATCACGCTGACCCGTGGCTATTTTGGCTGTTTTTTGTTGCGAAATGGCTTGTTGAATACCTGTACTAATTTGTTGAGTTAAAAAGTTTAAATATTGCTCGTCTAAACCTGCCTGACTCGACATGTGTTTATTGTAAAAATCATTCTCAAAATGGTTTGCAGGTGCGGAATGTGTATGTGTGGCTGTTATTACAATATCACTTATCTTTAGTCCTAAATTGGCAACCTCTGATGCGACCTTGTGGTGCAGCAGTAATGACGCTGAGGTCAGGTCTGTTTGTACTAATGCTGTCGCATTGCCTTGCCCATCATTAATATAAATCACTCTGGCTTTTAGGCGAGTCCTGAAACCGACACCTTTATTCGCCATGACTGAATAGCCACCCATAGCCATGCCCGGAGGTGGCGTTATATCAACGGATATTGCGCCAGCAGTTGCGATACCTGTCGATACAATAGGGACGGGGTTTGGTGGTATTAAATTAAGTTGTTTTTTCATTGAGCACGCTGACAGATAAAGTGACGCAACCAAGATAATTAGCGGTGTGATAAACCGTTTTAAAATGAAAATCATATGACTATCCTTAGTCTTGATTATGCAAATAGAGGCAGCCATGCCTTCACTATAGCTTCAAATTATAGAAGGACTTTACGTCACTTGCAATGCAGTAAAGGTGAGGTTGAAGTGATTAAAAAGCATTGAGATATACGAGGTCGATAGGTGTATGTTTATGCATTAGATAAACTAATGTTTTTGTGGGTGAAAAACTACGGTGTTAATACATCTTTTTTACTTGCTCTGTGATGCCTTCAAGATTATTATTCCGCCTGAAATGCAGAGTAAGATATTGTATATATGGATTTAGCCTGTCACCAATCTTTTCATTATCAATCAAGATAGAGTTTAACTCTATAATCTACGGTTTTTAGTTATAAATCCCGATTTTTATTCTTAACTTATTGTGAGGGTATGGTTGTGCGTCAACAATCGTCTTCTGCCAACATGGCAAAATTACTATTTCTAATTATTATTCTGACAGCTGTCGGGCAAATGACACAAACGATGTATGTGCCCTCTATCGCTGCAATGGCAAGCGATTTTGCTGTACAGCCCACGTATTTACAAGCTGTTATGGCAGCTTATTTGATTCCTTATGGGTTATCACAGTTTGTCTATGGGCCATTGTCGGATCGTATCGGTCGACGACCAGTGATTATAGTGGGGATGCTGATATTTTTATTGGGAACGTTAGGTGCGCTGCTCGCATCGTCTTTTGAACTGTTTCTATTGGCAAGCTTTATTCAAGGTGCTGGTACGGGCTGTGCGGGTGCTATGTCGCGGACGGTAACGCGTGATTGTTATGATGGGGCATCATTACACAAAGCAAATAGCTTAGTGAGTATGGGCGTGATTTTTTCACCTTTACTTGCACCTGTGGTTGGTGGTTATCTGTCAATGGCGTTTGATTGGCATGCCAGTTATGTGTTTTTACTGATTTTTGGTGCCTTGGTTACATTAGCTATGTTTGTGATGTTTGATGAAACATTGCCTAAAGAAAATCGTCGTAATGAACGCGTTTGGATAAGTTATAGTTATGTGCTGAGTAATCGCCAATTTCAAGGGTATGTATTTTGCTTGATCGCAACATTTGCGGGGATTGCCGTATTTGAAGCGGCTGCAGGGGTATTACTCGGCAGCGTGTTAAAACTCGATCCAACCACAGTAAGCTGGTTGTTTGTATTGCCACTGCCGGGATACTTGTTAGGTGCGTGGTTATCAGCAGCATTAACAGCGCGTATCGGTCAACGCCATCTATTTAATATTGGCATGGCGACACTGATCATTGGGGCCTTGATTATCTTTATACCGGGAATGGCTGGACTTGTTACTGTGGTATCGCTGATCGGTGGTGGGTTTGTGTCGTTTATTGGTGCTGGCATTATATTCCCTGCAGCAACGACCGCGGCAATTCAACCTTTCCCACATCACGCAGGTACAGCGGGGGCTATTTTAGGTGGTATGCAAAATTTAGGCGCAGGTCTTGCGACTCTAGCTGCATCTTTAATGGGCGCAAAGGATCAATTTAACCTTGGTTCTGTGATGTTAGTGACTGCTGTTCTGGTTGTGTTAAGCCTGCTTTGGGTTCGTCGTCGTTTCGCGAATGACGCAGCAATGACACCGAGTTTATAAATGAATGACGTGGGAACAGGGATGTTCCCGTTTGAATTAATGCTCATGTTCTCGATAATGAGGATCGGTCCAGCAGCGTGGTAGTTCTTCGCCAGATAGAAAAATGAGATCTGATTTCTTAAATGATTCAGGGTCTTGTTGCTCTTCACCTACCTGATAACGACCTAATACACTATCGTGGTATAGATTAGTGAGATCATCTTGTCCTATTACTTCTATCATGTCGTTATTGCTTCTATGTTTAAAAAACATAATTGGCTCCACTCATTAGCTGTTTTCTACTAGTCAAGTATAGCTTGCGGTTACCTTTTATTTTTATTATCGTTAAACTGTTCATGGCAATGGACAACTGATGTAGGTGTAATATGACAAAACCTTTCTCACAATCGTGTGAAAATAATAAACAAGCTATTTTGAGTGTTCTCAATAGCGAGTTCATTCAACCCCAGAGGATATTGGAAATTGGTACGGGAAGTGCACAGCATGCCGTGTATTTTGCTGCGAAATTACCGCACCTTACTTGGCAAACAAGTGATCTAGCGTGTAATCATGCTGGGATTAATTGCTGGTTAGACAGCGTGTCGTTGACTAATTTACAACGGCCATTATTGTTAGATCTACACCAGCCTTGGCCGATTGAAAAAGTGGATGGTATTTTTACTGCGAACACTTTACATATTGTTAGCTGGCCTTTAGTTAAAAAATTCTTTCAAGGTGTTGGTGAGCATTTGTCATTAGGTGGCAAACTATGTATTTATGGCCCGTTTAATTACATGGGGAAATTTACCAGTCAAAGTAATGCTGATTTTGATGTGTGGTTAAAGGATCTTGATGCGGAGCGTGGTATTCGCAATATTGAAGCGATTAGCAAGCTTGCAATTGAACAGGGGCTTACATTAATACATGATCATACTATGCCAGCTAATAATCGTTTATTAGTGTTTGTGAGGTCTTAGTTTTTCGCTAACAGATAAACCTCTTTCACACGAGGTGCAGCCGCGACAAGCAGAGCGTGTTTTACTGCTTCGGTCTAGTCGACCACGCAGCACTTTACAATAGGCATTTTTTAACATAAAAGTGAATTATATGGAATACATTCAGCATATTATTAATGAGATGAGCCCACTCTTACAGGAATATGGTTATTTTATTCTAGCGCTGATGGTCGCAATTGAAGGTATGGGGATTCCTGCACCGGGACAATCGTTATTAATCGTTGCCAGCTTAGTAGCATCACAAGGACAAATGTCATTGCCGCTTGTATTGCTCACAGGGTGGGGAGCAAGCCTGTTTGGTAATACTTGCGGTTATATGATTGGTCACAAATTTAGTCACATTATCAGCAGTAAAAATTGGATAAAGGAACAAAGGTTACAGAAAATTAATACCTTTATAGAAAAGTATGGTCTGCTTGGCTTGGTATTAAGTCGTTTTATTGAAGGTGTGAAGCAATTTATGTGTTTAGGTTGTGGGATTGCTAAAATGCCATTCAAATTTTTTATGTTAGGTAACGTTTTAGCGGTCAGTATCTGGATTGTCTGTTTTGGAGTATTACCCGCTTATTTTTATCACGATCTTGGTGCTATTATCCATTTTTATCACCTTCATCAGCAACAAAGCTGGGCAATAGTAGGTAGTATTTTATTATGCTTAGCACTATTCATTACGTGGAAAAATAGTACTAAGAAATAACACCTTAATTTGTTCAGTTACTCATCATCTTCGGTTAGCGTGGTGTGATTTATTAACGTCTTTCACAAGATGTGCAGCCGCGACAGGCTGAGCGTGTTTTACTGCTTCGGTCTAGTCGACCACGTTGCACTTTACAATAGGCATTTTTTAAGCAACGTCGATAATCAAACCAATATCAAAAAAGCGTAATAGCGCCGAGATACTTGTTAATTGTTTTAATGTGTCTTCAATGCTGGTGGCGGGTGCTGTTGGCATGGCTATATGTATCTTAACTGGTAGTGATGACGGTGGATTGTGATATTAGACATTTTCTCATCTTGCTTGGTGAGCGTAAATGTAAATCAGGGGTTTGATTGAAGTAGATCAAAATAAGCATTCTATCCGAGTATTAAGTATTATCTAAAAAGTGCTTTACTTAATAATGATTATCAAATATAAATAAGAACTATTATCATTTGTAAATCATAATTAAACAGGATGTTTATGACTCAATCTCTTACCCCCCAAAAAATACTGACCGCGTTAACCCTTACTTTAGCGAGCCCGATGGTTTTGGCACACGCAGGACATGATCACAGCGATCCACTGTCAGGGTTAATTCATTTACTTTGGATCGCGCCAGTTGTATTGGCTGCTGGATATGCAGTATTTGCTATTCGTCGTGCTAATCGCATTAAATCAACCGAAAAATAAGGGAAAACCGTATGTTATTTAAATTAGTATCGGCAATGGATAAGAAATTGTCATTTAGTCAGGTATCTGCGCATTGTGATATTCCATGCAAGATCTATGATCCTATCTCGGCGCAGTTAGCTGTACTCACAATGATACGTATGGTTGATTTATTGGATGAGTTTGGCTGTAAAGATTCTTTCAGCTTAAATGATCAAGCGCAATTTGGACGTTTAATTACCGAGAAAGAAGTGCATGGTTTAAAAGTGAAAGAAGAAATTCGAGTTATTTGGGGCGATTATATTAAACAGCCGCAATTAGAGCAGTACCCAGAACTACACGAGTTGACTCATAGTATTATGCTCGCAGCATCTAAAGCTAAGCAGAATATTGATAAAGACGCGACACTGGATTTATTAGCAAAAGTTAATCGATTTGCCGAAATATTTTGGGCTACAAAAGGTGTAGACACATTTACCGCCACATCACCGTACCCACCTGCGCAACAACTTGTTTATCCTAAACTCGATTGCTAGGTTTTCATATTAGCCGAGTTCGGGGGACGAGTATGTCACCTTGTATTCCCGAAGGAAGTTATGTCTTGGTTAACTGCTGGCATTCTCTGCTATCGGTAAAACCAGGACGAATTATTAAGGTTCGCCATACCCGTTATGGCGATATTATAAAAACCCTTGATCATATTGATGAACAAGGGTTTTTATGGTTACGTGGTGAGCATAAAAGCAGTATATCTACGTTTGAAATGGGACCGATAAACCAACATCAAGTGATTGGGGTTATTTGGTTTATCGCTAAATCCCCACCAATAAACATTTAAATGATAATAAGTCTCATTTGTATTGAGAAAATGTTTATTCCTTGTTAGTATTATCGGTATTGGATTAATAACAAGGAATTAACATGCTTCGTCAGTTTGGTTTTACTACATCATCACTACTCTTCTTCTTCTCACTTTTTTTATCCATGTCAGTGTGGGCTAGTTCTTCTTCAAAAGAGGAACATAAATTTAAAGTTGTCACTACGTTCACTGTGATTGCCGATATGGCCAGAAATGTTGCTGGTGACGCTGCTATTGTCACATCCATCACCAAGCCGGATGCAGAGATCCATAATTACCAAACGACACCGGGTGATATTCGTCGTGCGCAAGGCGCTGATTTAATTATCTATAACGGCCTTAATCTAGAGCTATGGTTTGATAAGTTTTTCCATAATTTACGTGATGTACCTAGCGTTGTGGTCACAAAGGGCATAGTACCGATGGGCATAGCGAAAGGACCTTATTCTGGAAAACCTAACCCTCACGCTTGGATGTCTGCGCCTAATGCATTGGTTTATGTTGAAAATATCCGTCAAGCACTGGTTAAATATGACAGTGTGAATGCTGCTATTTATAACCAAAATGCCAAGCGTTACAGCGCACAGATTCTCGATGCAGTTAAGCCATTTAAACAGAAAATTGCAGCAGTACCGAAAGACAAACGTTGGTTAGTTAGTAGCGAAGGGGCATTTAGCTATTTAACGCGTGATTATGATTTGAAAGAGCTTTATCTTTGGCCCATTAACGCCGATGCACAGGGCACTCCACAGCAAGTACGCAAAGTCATCGATGAGATCAAAGCCAACAATATTATCGCAATATTTAGTGAAAGTACGGTGTCGGCTCGGCCTGCACAGCAAGTCGCGCGTGAAACCGGCAGTCACTATGCTGGTGTGTTATATGTGGATTCATTAAGCGCGATTGATGGACCTGTACCAACCTATATTGACTTGCTTAAAGTCACGCTAAGTACAATAGCAGAAGGACTAAATCAATAATGATGGGATTAGAAGTTAATGATATCAGCGTGACTTATCGCAACGGTCATACCGCATTATTCAATGCCAGCTTTAGTTTACCTAAGGGTTCTATTACAGCGTTAGTAGGAATAAATGGCAGCGGTAAGTCTACCTTATTTAAGGCGATAATGGGGTTTGTTACTTTGGCTAAGGGCTCTGTAAATATTTTGGGCTTACCGGTTAAAAAGGCGTTAAAAAATAATTATGTTGCTTACGTACCACAGAGTGAGGAAATTGACTGGAACTTTCCTATTTTAGTCAAAGACGTCGTGATGATGGGTCGTTATGGACATATGAATATGCTGCGTATCGCGAAGCAAAATGATCACGATAAGGTTAATATGGCGCTTGATCGTGTCAACATGGGGGAATTTAAACACCGTCAAATTGGTGAGTTATCTGGTGGTCAAAAAAAACGGGTGTTTTTAGCACGTGCATTAGCCCAAGAAAGCCAAGTTATTTTACTTGATGAACCTTTTACGGGGGTTGATGTAAAAACGGAAGAACAAATTATGGCGTTATTACGTGAGTTACGTGAGGAAGGAAAAGTTATTTTAGTGTCCACACATAATCTTGGAACAGTGCCAGAATTTTGCGACAGAACCGTGCTCATTAATCGTACCATATTAGGTGCAGGTTTAACGCGTAACATATTTACCCAAGAGAACCTACAAAAAACGTTTGGTGGTGTATTACGTCATTTCATTCTAGCGAGTGATGAACTTCATGAGGATGATGATGCGAGGCAGGTGACGGTACTTTCTGACCATGAGCGTCCGGTTGTACTTTATGGCGAAGGTGAACAAACGTCTGTTGTGAGGGAGCGATGCTAGAGATATTGTATGTGCCATTTAGTTATGACTATATGGTCAATGCTATTTTTATTAGCTCGCTGGTGGGCGGCGTTTGTGCTTTTCTGTCTGCATATCTTATGTTGAAAGGCTGGTCATTAATTGGTGACGCGTTATCACATGCGATTGTTCCCGGTGTGGCAGCCGCATATATGCTGGGTTTACCGTTTGCTTTAGGGGCTTTTTTCTCGGGTGGTTTAGCGGCAACCACTATGTTGTTTTTAAACCAACGCACAAAGTTAAAAGAAGACGCAATCATAGGTTTAATTTTTACCTCATTTTTTGGCTTGGGTCTGTTTATGGTATCGCTGGCCCCGACATCGGTGAATATCCAAACAATAGTGTTGGGTAATATTCTGGCGATTACCCCCGCTGATACAGTGCAGTTACTCTTAATCGCGGGCATTTCACTGTTTGTATTAATATTAAAATGGAGAGATCTAATGGTGGTTTTCTTTGATGAAAACCATGCTCGTAGCATTGGTTTAAATCCAAATGCGTTAAAGATCCTCTTTTTTACCTTACTCAGTGCATGCACCGTAGCTGCACTGCAAACCGTTGGTGCATTTTTAGTTATTGCGATGGTAGTGACACCCGGTGCGACAGCTTATTTATTAAGTGACCGGTTTTCACGTGTGATTATATTAAGTGTTGTCATCGGATCCGTCAGTTCATTTGTTGGCGCTTACTTAAGTTATTTCATTGATGGTGCAACGGGGGGGATTATTGTGGTCCTTCAAGCGATAGTATTTATTCTGGCGTTTGTATTTGCTCCCAAGCATGGCTACCTAGCCGCTAGATATAAAGCCAGACAAACGATAAGGACGCTATGATGGTTACATTACTTGATACATTATCTGAGACAATATTAAACGCAGTATTAGAGCCTTTTTCATTTACTTTTATGCAGCAAGCATTCGTTATTGTGTTGTTAGTTGCGATTCCGACTGCTTTGTTGTCGTGCTTCTTAGTGCTAAAAGGTTGGTCCTTAATGGGCGATGCAATATCCCATTCGGTATTGCCAGGCGTGGTTGTCGCTTATGTGCTCGCTATTCCTTATATTGTTGGTGCGTTTGTTGCGGGAATGTTTTGCGCATTAGCGACCGGGTTTATTAAAGACAATAGTCGGTTGAAAGAAGATACCGTCATGGGCGTCGTGTTTTCGAGTATGTTTGGTCTGGGCTTGGTATTGATGACCAAAATAGAATCGGGTGTGCATTTAGATCATATTCTGTTTGGTGACGTCCTTGGGGTTACATGGCACGATATTTTAGAGGTGGGGGTTATTGCCTTTCTCGTTGTGGCGTTTATGTTGATTAAAGGTAAGGATCTATTAGTATTTGTATTTGATCATCAACATGCTAAAGCCATTGGTTTATCGACAACTGTATTACATTATGGTTTGTTATCGCTATTATCATTAACTATAGTTTGTGCGCTAAAAGCGGTGGGTATGATCTTGGTTATAGCAATGCTAATTGCCCCCGGTGCAATTGCATTTTTACTGACGAATAAATTTCAAAGTATGCTGTTTGTTGCCTTGCTGATTTCGTTACTGACGTCATTTTTAGGGGTGTATTTAAGCTTTTACCTCGACAGTGCACCTGCACCGACGATAATCATGCTATTGAGTATTACGTTTGTTTTGGTGTTTATTTATAGCAGCTACCAGGCGAAAGTAACTGCATCAAAATATTTACACAGTAATGTAGCGGGAGAGCTAAGCTGTTTGTAAGTCAGCAAGCCATTGCTGTTCAAAGTCTTTCATCCGTAAGTGCTTACGTGAGTTTTCATGGGCTTGTTTGTGCTGGTCTGATGTAAATGGACCTGCTTGACAGTAATGACAGCAATCGTCACCTAATATTGGCGGTTGCGTGAGTTGGGCACTGAGCGCTTGTGTAAGCTGGTTCCCTGCTCGTTGACTCCATACGTAAGTAATACCTTTGGTATCTTTAACATGTTTATCACGATCGACATTACGTACACGGTATCCAGGGAAGTTTACAATGTCGAAATTCATTTCACCCAAGTAATTAATATCGGTATTGAGTATCAGCGAGTGTTGAATATTCCATTCAGAATAGGGTTTTACGTCTTTACTGGTGATATAACACAACTGTGGGCCAGTGGGATCTAACAATTGTTCGCTTGCATTAATCAAAAACTGACGTAAAAGCCGACGATTAAGCGTATTGATCCCAATACCCGCGCATTTTTCATTGAATTCTGTTTTAGACGTGAACCCTGGTACTAATGGAAATTGAAAAATAACCAAGTCAAAGCTATGTTTAGCCACTGTAGACCAAGTCTCTGGGTTGGTTATATCGAACTCAGTTAAAACTTGGCAATGGCAGTTTAATAGTTGTTGATGAAAATCATCACCGTACTTAGATTGTAAGGTGTTGAGAGAATCATAAATCGTTGCTGTTAAGTGTTGCGGAGCATGGTGTCTAAATAAAGCATTGGAGAATGACAGATCACCATCACCAACTGTTAATATGCGCCATTGTGGATCAATATACATGGTCAGAAACACTCACTAATACTATAAAACAGAATATTATACGGTAGACCAGTCTAAAATTCACTTCCACAATGCCAATATCATTATTATTTCTATACTTAGGTTAACTTTTTTGCTTAAGGTATCGCAATGAAGCATATCGCGATTGTTGTTCCAGAATTTCCTATTGCCTCAGAAACGTTTGTTGTTACTGAGATACAGGCCTTAGCAAAGGCGGGGCACAGGGTCACGGTATTTTGTTTTATTAAGCGAGAGTTAGCCATTACATTACCTCAAAACGTCAGTGTGATTGATGTAAACAGTGCGTCAAATAGGGATGTCTCAAAATTTGTAGCCAAAAGGCCATTCGCAATGGTCAAGGCATTGATGTGTGCTCAAAATCAGCATGCAATTTCAACCAAGTCATTATTGCTGTATGGGGCAAAACTGGCTTATCTTGCCAGTAAGTCTTGCTGTGATCATTTTCATTGCCATTTTATGCATTGCAGTTTGGCTTATACCTTGGTTGCAGCCCGCTGGCTTGATATTGCTACGTCGAGTGTTGGTCATGGTCATGATGTATATGTGAATAATGATGATATTCAGTTCAAGTTATCTGCTTGTGATTTTAATATTGCGGTATGCCAAAGTATGGTTGATACATTTGAGAGGCTAGGGGCTAAGCATACCCATCTTTTGCACAGTGGAGTTGATCTCTCTCAATTTATTGCTCACCCTGCACCTGTCCATAAAAAACTCGAGCTCCTTTTTGTCGGTCGGTTAGTCGAAAAAAAAGGCGTTGTATACGCTCTACAGGCGCTTGCTTTAATTGCTGAAAACCAACGTCCTCATTTAGATATTGTAGGTCAAGGGCCATCACAAAAACAATTATATGACTTGGTTAAAAAACTAAAGTTGAAGGCATTTGTACGCTTACTTGGTTACCGTTCTCCACATTGGATAGGACGGGAAGGCGCTAATTATGATGGCTTTGTTGCGCCGTTTTGTACTTCGGAAGACGGGGACCGCAATACGGAACCTATGGTCTTAAAGGAGGCTATGGCGATGGGGTTACCTGTGATCACGAGCGATGTGATGGGCTGTAGTGAAATCGTGACCAAAGATACCGGTTATATTGTTGCGCCGAAGGACACTATCGCGCTAAAACTCGCGATTGAAAGCTTTATGCAATGCCAAAATAATGTCAGGGAACAGATGAGAGTATTAGCAAGGCAGCGCGTTGAACAATGCTTTAACGCGCAAGTACAAGCTCGTCGTTTATCTCATTTAATTGAAGGAACCAGAATTAAATGAATAGTCTGAGAGAGATGTTTATTTATGGTTTTGGTATCTTTCTACTTAAAGGATTGGGTTTCATTATGATGCCCATTGTCACCCGGATATTAACGCAAGTTGAATACGGAGAGCTTAATTTTTTAGTCAGTATTGCGTCGATGATAAGTTTGTTCCTGACGCTAGGGCTTGGTGATGTATTATTTCGTTTTGCGAGTAGCCAAGTGCAAGAAGATAATGCGGCGGTAATGCGCCAATGCTTTCGATTATCACTCTTGTGTGCGGTTATATTTCTTGGTCTTGCTTTACCTTTAAGTGGTGTGATCATGACGTGGCTACCTGTTAGCTTACGTTTATTTGATCTGCAACTATTACTCATTAGCCTATCTTTATCTTCATTACTCACTGTGCCGTACTGCTATTTTAGAATGACACATCGCGCTCTGCCCTTTATGTTCTTTTCGATTGTGCAAGGCGGGCTACAAACCACGCTGTCGATAGTGTTACTTTTATCTGGTTATGGTGTCACGGGGATGATGTTATCGAGTGCGATTAGTAGTTCGGCAGTCGCAGTTGGGGTGTTGATCTATTTCCGTCGCCACTTACAAGGTCAGCGTGCTTCTTTTTCAATTCAGCATTATCGTTATATTGCATTTATTGTTTGCTCGGGTATTTTTGTGTACGGCCTTAATGGGGCTGAGAATTGGCTGGTGGTTATTCATCTAGGTAAGCAACAGTTAGCTATATTTTTCGCCGCAGGACAGTTTGGACTGATGATATCAGTCGCGTTTGAACCCTTTCGTATGTGGTGGTATGCGCGGCGTTTTCAGGTTCATGATATAGACCCAAAACAAGGCGCTAAATATGCAATGTTAGGTGTACAAATTGGCATGTTGTTAGCCGGAAGTATGTTATTCATGGCGCCGATTTTGATGGATGTAATGCTCCCAGACAGTTACCGAGATAGCGTTAGTTTGATCCCTTGGATGTGTTTGATTATGGCGTTACGTTTTCATTCTGAGTTGTTGAATATCGGCTGTTTTTTAAAGAGAAATGCGCAATGGACATCGATTATTGATGGCGTGTGTGCATTACATTTGGTGCTCATTGGTTACTGGACTATTGGTGAATTTGGGGTTACTGGTTTATTGCTGACAATGGTATTCACTGTATTCATTCGCGGTGTGCTGTTTTATGTGATAAGTCAGCGATTGGTTTACTTATCTTATTCTAAATCACACTTATTTATTTCGTGGCTAGTTTTTATTATTTTATTGCTTGTGCACATTAGCAAAGTTGATGGTTATCGTGTGATTGAATTTATTCTTCTCGCGATAAATACATTATTATTAGTATATTTTCATCGGGATTTATGGCGTGATTTAGAATTGACGGCATAGCGAAGATATATATCACTAATTTTGAATTCGTGACTAAAGTTAGAATATTAAGGTATGTGCCATAGCGTTGGCATGACAAGGAGTCCTTGTATGGAGTTTACTGCGTTATTAGTTGAAGACAGTGCTTCTGTAGGTGCTATTTACAGTACTTACTTGCGTACTGAAGGAGCCAAGGTTACTCATGTTCAATCAGGGCGAGATGCACTTGCCGAGCTTACTCGATGGCAACCTGATTTACTGATTTTAGATATCCAATTACCTGATATGTCAGGTATGGATATTTTGATAACTGTGCAGCAACGACACCCTGATATCAGCATTATTATGATTACGGCTTATGGCTCGATTGATATTGCGGTCGATGCAATGCGCGCTGGCGCATTTGATTTTTTGGTTAAACCTTTTGATGCGAAGCGTCTTTCAATTACAGTACGTAATGCGATTAAGCAGCGGAATTTAATTAATTTGGTTGCCAATTACGAAAATAGTTTACCTAAAAATAATTTTCAAGGTTTCATTGGGGAATCACTCGCAATGCAGGCGGTATATAAAACGATTGATTGTGTCGCGAGCAGCAAAGCGTCTGTCTTTATCGTCGGCGAAAGTGGGACAGGTAAAGAAGTTTGTGCGCAAGCTGTTCATGATTGTGGTATACGAAAAACGAAACCTTTTGTTGCACTTAATTGTGCTGCGATACCTAAAGAATTGATTGAAAGCGAAATTTTTGGTCATATGAAAGGTGCGTTTACAGGTGCAACATCTAATCGTGATGGTGCAGCAACTCGCGCCCACGGTGGGACGCTTTTTCTTGATGAAATATGCGAAATGGACCTTGATTTACAGAGTAAGTTATTACGCTTTATTCAAACCGGCGTATTTCAACGTGTTGGTGGGTCACAAGAAGAGCATGTTGATGTGCGTTTTATTAGCGCAACCAATAGACAACCTTGGAATGAGGTGTCGGCAGGCAGATTCCGTGAAGACCTTTTTTATCGTTTACATGTGATCCCCATTGAGTTACCCCCTTTACGTATGCGTAATAATGATTGTCTTATAATTGCTCAGCAATTACTGAATGACTACAGTATTGAAGAGGGCAAAAAATTTAAAGGTTTTGATAGTAAAGCAATCGAAATAATTACGAATTATTCTTGGCCGGGCAATGTGCGCATGTTGCAAAATGTGATTAGACAGATAGTTGTTTTAAATAATTCGGGTCTAGTAACAAGTGCAATGTTACCAATTGAAATGCTTCAAGAAAATATAGTAGATGAAGAGAAAAGAAATCCACATTTATTAGCGTTTGATGACTGTCTAAATTTATTACCTTCACGCAAGAATTTACCGACTCTGATTTCTCATGACAGTGATAATTTTAAGCCTGAGAATGTAAGACTGATTACAGAGGTAGAGGACGATATAATCCCATTGTGGCAAAGTGAAAAACAGATTATTGAAAATGCGATAGCACATTGTAATGGTAATGTGCCAAAAGCCGCAGCCTTGCTTGATATAAGTGCATCAACGATTTATCGGAAACGTCAGAGTTGGGCACAGTTATCATCAATTAATGCGAATTGATTAATGATCGAATTATATTTCGGTTTTGCACTAATTTAGCTTTACATGATAACGATTATCAAATATAAATGATAATCATTATTATTAAGGTGGTATTATGCAAACTTGGAAAGTGTTGATGGAAAATGGGGACAGTTGTTTTGATTCAAAATCTTGGCAAGATGCTGAGTTTTGTTACCAACATGCAGTCGAACAGATAAAGCAACAGTGGGAAAATGACCCTGAAAATGAAGAGCTGCTAATGGCTTGGATATCTGTTCAGCATAATTTAGCTGCAGTATATGAAGAACAAGGCCAACATTATACCGCACTACGCTATTTAGCCATGCCGCATCAGTGGATGATGTCATTATTACGTGGCGAGTTTGTATCAGACTCTTTTAAGGCATTAGCGAAACAAGGGGTCAAAGTTACTTTGATGCCGTTATTGGATTTTAGTCGTCGTCACCCTATCTGTGAATCTTGCTTTGATGCTTTACAAATATCACCCGAATGGCTTGCAGATCTTCACCCAACTATGCATTAGCCTTAATTACATTAAATAATCATTATCTGTTTATAGAATAGGGGGAGTGATGAGTTTATTATGGACTGTACCTGTGATTCTGACGGTACTTTATATTATGATATGTGTTCGGCGTGCGAATCGAGTTAAGCCAAAACTGAAGTAACTTGGCTATATGAATATTTTTAGGATTATCAGGCCTGAGATTCACAGACCTGATACATCGGAAGTTTATCCAATAAAGCTGATATAACCTTGTAGGATAATCAAGTTAACAATATCAATGAAGAATGCGCCAACAATAGGCACGACCATAAATGCTTGTGGCGAAGGGCCGTAGCGTGAAACGAGCGATCCCATGTTCATTACAGCTGTGGGGGTTGCGCCAAGACCAAAACCACAATGTCCGCCAGCAATAATCGCTGCATCGTAGTTTGAACCCATTATTTTAAAGGTGACAAAATACGAGAATATAGCCAGTACAACTGCTTGCACAGCTAAGATAATAAGCAGTGGTAATGCTAAATCAAAAATATTCCACAATTTAAGATTCATCAAAGCCATTGCTAAGAACAGCGATAGGGCAACGGTACCAAGGATATCAATGGCTTCACTGTTTACCTTATAAGTTTTGGTTACTTCTGTTGTGTTGGTGATTATCACGCCTAAAAATAATGCATAAACAAAGTCAGGAATTCTTAACCAAGAGATATTAAGCAGTGATACGGCTTGTTCGACATAGCCTGCACCAACAACACAAGTTAACAGAATAAATAGCGTTTCAATGACACTTTTACCTGTAATACGATCTTCTTCTAATTCATTGTAAGTGACGAGTTCAGGAAACTGTTCGTGGTGATTAGTACCTATACCATACTCGGACTCTAAATTATGTTTGGTTATGAGTCGCTGTGCAACAGGACCACCGATAATACCACCAATCACTAAACCAAAAGTCGCGGCTGCCATTGCTAATTCAAGGGTATTCATCCCGTACAAATCATAAAATGTTTGAGACCAAGCTGCCCCAGTGCCATGGCCACCTGACAAGGTGATTGAGCCCGCAATTAAACCTAGGATGGGATCAAGACCAAGCATCGTTGCTAAGCTCACACCAATACCATTTTGAATAATAATATAGAGTGATGCTACGGCTAAGAAAAGGAACACTTTCGATCCGCCTTTCAGTAGCTGAGTATAACTGGCGGCTAAACCGACAGTACTAAAGAACATGAGCATCAATGTACTTTGTAGCGGTAGTGAGAATTCAAGCGTGATATTTTGAAAATGTAAAATGGTAATGATTATTGCCACGAGCAATCCACCGACAATCGGTTCGGGGATATTGAAGCGTTGCAGTGCTGGGACTTTTTTATTAATGGTATGCCCTAAAAACAGCACTAAAAATGCAATTAAAAAAGATTCGAGTTCACCAATTGAATAAATAGTATTCATATTACCTCTTGGTTATTTATCAGTCTGATATGTTTTACTTAATTTGAAATGAATGTAAGTAAACAGATCATAGCGCTGATTTTATGATTGAAGTTGAAATTTAATACCGAGTAAATAGTGTGGTGGGATGAATCCTAACCATTGATATTCACAGCCTCATGATTGATGACCGGATTGTTTACTCTGAGCGTTAAACACTTATTAAATATATAAAAAAATATATTAAATACCTAGGTGCCATACCTAAGTACATAAACAAACTTTTACCGTTCTAAACGGCGAAATTTGTAGTGTAGCTATCTATTATGGATAGGTTAATTAAAAAATAGCGCCTGAATATAGCATATTTTCATTTTTATTCATTATTTATAGTTTAATGTTGATTCCTGAGCAACATAAATGACTAATAGTGCTTAAAAAACTGCACAAAACTTACGCGTAACATTAATTACAATAAAATACTTTATCCTAAACCCTAAATATGATCATTTAGTGCAAAGTAAGCGTAAACATTAATGAGAATGATAGTAATTCTTATTTAGCTTTGTTAGTATGCTCACAAATTAGTTGTGACACTTGAAGGAAAAAACATGTCAGCTCAAATGAATATACTAACTAGCGCTATTTTACTCGCCATCTCAACAAATAGTTACGCAGCTGCTGTGACATCCCTTGATGAGGTTGTTGTCTCTGCAACGCGTACTGAGCAAAGTATTAATGATGTTTCAAGTACCATTAGTAGTGTGTCAGCGGGCAGCATTGATAAAACCATGGCTGCAGATATTAAAGAAGCCTTAAAAGCAACACCAGGTGTTGCGGTAAATGGTTCTGGTCGTTTTGGCATGTCTGGTATTAATATTCGTGGTATGGATGATAGCCGAGTAAAGATAATGGTTGATGGTGTCGCGCAGCCTGTACCTTATAACCCAGGTTCAAACGAACAGCGTAAATATCCGAGTTCAATAGAAGTGGATACGCTGCAAAGTATCGAAATAAACAAAGGTCCTTCATCTACTTTATATGGTTCTGATGCATTGGGCGGCGCAGTCGTTATGCGTACTAAAAACCCAGATGATGTACTAAAAACAGATGGTAATGAAAACGCATTTGGGATTAAAAGCGGCTATAAAAGTGTTGATAACAGCTTTAAAACGACTGGCACTTGGGCAATGCGTAAAGATAAGTTAGAAACGCTAGTGATGCTAACGTATAAAGACGCTAACGAATACGAGACACACAGTAATGGCGCGGATATAAATGGACGTGACCGCGGAGCCGCTAATCCTGCAGACCAGCAAGTGGGTAATTTACTGGCAAAAGCATTTTATCAATTAAATGATCAGCATCGTATTGGTCTGACAACTGAATATTATACCAATACATATGATGAAGATGAGCTTTCTGAAGAAGGCTATAATATGTT
>Ga0209291_1001528_pt1 | contig 20378 bp, 17 predicted proteins | sample GOMGulsemesocosm_FD_184633 | JGI IMG/M metagenome (GOLD analysis project Ga0209291, IMG submission 184633) | Methane-oxidizing microbial communities from mesocosms in the Gulf of Mexico - GOM9B Gulf of Mexico (SPAdes) (version 2) | ecosystem: Environmental > Aquatic > Marine > Cold seeps...
AGCATCAGATTGAAAGCAATTGTTATATTGTTTGTGTTCCTCTAACGACGAATAACTTAGACGATATAAATGACTATTACGTACGACAAAGAATAGAGATTGCAGCATGTGATATTTTTGTATCAGTAAGTTCAAAGTCGGGAACCAATATTTCTGACATACCAGAAATAGTAAATCGAATGCTTAAGTACATCGACTGTAAGTTAACTTTTTCTTTTACTGTGATATGAACAAATACAGAATTACAGTTTAAATAAATTCATTATTATTGATTCAAAGAAAGCGTTTAATGCTATTGATTCGATATGGCTAATATTAACTGTTTTCTCAATAGTTAACATAAAGTGCTACATAACTAACTCTGTTTAAAGCCTTTATCTAAAAGGTAATAACTCCTCATCAATTCGTGCTTTTTAGGTTGATTAACTGGCTAAATATTTTTCGACTTCTAAAGCTTCAAAAAAAATCTTAATAACGGTTATCGCAAAGTAACTCTCTCTTTTATTTAATTAAAATGGATGAATTTATAACTTGTGCTACTTTTAAAAGTATCATATTTAAACGCATGGGCCAGTAATGTTGAAGACTAATAATATTCGTTTTATAGATAGTCTAAAGGGTAGGATTTTACTTTTTTTAACGCTTCCTACGATTATGATCATATTGGCTATTGTATTTATGATTGCTCAATCATCGTTTTCTTCAGCAAGACAACAAGCCGAGTATTCATTAAAACAGGCAACTCAACTGGTCGCATTAGAAATCGAAAGAAGAAATGCAAATGCTATTAGAACCGCGAAAATGATGGTGCTATCACAAGAAGAAGGCCTATTTGGCAACCGAAAATCATCAAGTGATTTAGCACAACGCGTAATGAATGAGTTTTCTGAATATACAGGAGCTTATTTTGGTTATGAAACTAATGTAAACGAAAAAGACGAATCGTTTACTAGTAATGAGCACGCAGGAAAAACGGCTGATGCATCAGGTAGATTTCTCCCTTATTGGTATAAAGAAGGTAATAGCTTAGTTGTTACACCGCTTGCTGATATGGAAACTAGCTTGTATTACGATGGAGTTAAAAAATTATTTGAAAAAAATAACAAGCCGCTGCCTTTAGTCACTGAACCATATGTTTACCAAGGAAAAATGATTGTTGAGCAGACATACCCTATCACACGTAATGGCAAATTTTTAGGCATTGGCGGAGTTGATCGTTCACTTGCCGATATTGAACAATTATTGCAGAAAATCAAAAATGAAACTAAGCGAGATATTTATTTAATCAGTCGTGATGGGCGCTTTATATCGACAACTATCGACGGCTCTAATTTACAAACAAAATTAATTAATGAAACCCAATACAGTAATCTATTTTCACCCCTCTATAAAAATAGACAACAGCCACAAATATTTTTAGATATAGACCCTATATCGAACGAAACATTCTTTTTCTCTAGTCAGATTATTAATACCGGACAATGGTTGTTAGTTATTAGGGAGTCTGAAAAGCAAGTACTCGCTCCTATTGAAACGCTTTTCCTTAAAACGAGTATATTTGTAAGCGTAGGGGTTGTTGTACTTATTCTATTATCTCTATGGTTTGTCAGGGGGATTAGCACAAGAATATACAATGTCATGTTAAAAGCCGAAAAAATAGCAATTGGCGACACTTCAAAATTAGATGATTTGGGTTCAACAGTACAAGATGAAATACATGCCATGGATACAAGTTTAGAAAAAGTTTCTACGGCTTATACCGAAATAGACAGGCTTTGTTCGTTAATTGCCGAAGGTGACTTTAGTGCAAAAATGGAAAAACGCAGTGAAAATGATTCAGTCGCTGACTCTATTAATTTCATGTCTAAACGAAGAAAAGAAATAGAAGAAGCGTTGCTTGAGCGCTCTCATAAAATTAAACAAAATACTCAAACACAAAGTGCTGAAATAGAAAGTGTTGCCACATCAATGAATGAAATGTCTACCACGATAAATGAGGTTTCAAATCTAGCGGTAGACTCTGCCGACAATGCTGCTAAAGCTGTAGTTTCTGCAAAAGATGCTCAAATGTTATTGTCGGAAACAGTAGAAGAAGTAAAAGCATTATCGACTGAAATATCCTACGCAAGCGACGCGATTTCGGAGGTTGCAACAAGCAGTGATAATATTAGTAGTATTGTTGAAGTCATCAATATGATTGCTGAGCAAACTAACCTTTTGGCCCTAAACGCAGCCATAGAGGCGGCTAGAGCCGGCGAACAAGGTAGAGGTTTTGCTGTCGTAGCTGATGAAGTAAGAGGTTTGGCTTCAAAAACAAGAACATCAACAGAGGAAATTGGTGAACTTATTACTAAATTACAAGCTGAAGTGAATAGTGCGGTAAATAAAGTTGCTGAAGGTGTAAATAAAACACAATCAACTGTGGATAAAAGTGGGCTAGCCTATACATCTTTGACCGAAATAGCGCATAAAATTGACAATATAAGTAGTCATATGAATCAAGTCGCTACTGCTGTTGAAGAGCAAAGTGTTACTTGTGAGGAAATAAATAAAAATATTACAGTCATTCATGATGCGGCAACTGAATTAGCAACCTTTACCACGGAGGGCATGGAGTAAACTTTTTCTGACAAACAACGTTTTAAAGAGAGGATCTTTAGGTCATAACATATTATGGATAAAAAAATAAAAAAGCAGGTACCTTGGTTCTTGCCCATAATAACTGCATTAATTGTTCTCTCTATACTTTTCTGGTTTGGTATGAAAGAACAAGCGTTGTTAATAAAAAATGAAGTTGATGAAACTATTTTAGAGCGAAATTTACTTGTTAAAACCGTTGCTAAAAACATAGAAACGACACTTGTTAGTACTAAAGGTTCTGCTGACCGCTTATCATCATTATTGTCTCATTCTTTTTCATCTGATATTACCAAGCCGTCAAGTGAATTTAACTTTCTGACTGAACTCTGGCTTGATGGCACTATTCGCAGTAAAACAAGTCTATACATTGCCCAAGAGGAAGCTGGGATTGTGCTGCCCAATAATTATGTTTTAGATAAAAGCACTAAAAATCAAATTATCACAGCTAAAAAAATAATCGATGCTTATGGGGGAAACCTAGCTAATGAGTCACATGTTGATGCATGGTATATGCCAAAAGACGGGGGGATAGTGATCTATTGGCCTGAAGAAAGTACTTTTATATATGATGCTAAATCTGACTTTACTTATGCCAATACCGAATGGTTAAAACCTCCCACTTCAGCCAATAAAGATACAATATTAAGCTATTGGACCTCGCTATCATTAGATCCCATCCCTAATGTTTGGATGTTATCTGCTGTTTCACCTGTGTTTGTTAACGGACATTGGGTTGGCTCTACAGGACATGATATTCCTCTGATAAATGTACTATCAGAGACTACTTTGTTAGAACAACAAGAAGGCAGTAATTTTGTCTTAATTACCTCAAATCAAGAGCTTTTAGCATCTGATATTTACGCTGAAAAACTAAAACAAGCTAATGGTCATTTATTTTTATCTGACTTGTCTGAAAAGAAATGGGAAAAATCTTTTATCGAAGCCTTTAAAGGGCAAATTTTCAAAAATAAACATGCTCAGAACATAATTGATGAAAATTTGTTTACAGTATCTTATATAGAAGAACAAGATTGGTTTTTGATTACATCGATTCCTTTATTACCTATTCAGCAGACAGTAAAAGATTCATTTAATCATTTAAGTAATATAACCATAGGTTCAATAATCTTAGAGATTATTATTTTGTCTATATTACTTGCTTGGGGGCATCGAAAAAATTTCGAATATATTCAAAACTTACGCACACTTAATAGTGAATTACTCATTGAGAAAGTACGCTACAAAAGTCTGGTCGATAAGATCCCAAGCGTTGTATATCGCTGTAAAAATGATAGCGATTGGACCATGGTATATTTAAGCGATGTTTTCGTAGATGTTACAGGTTACGACGCTGCATCAGTGATCAATAATCAAGAGGTTAGTTTTTTAGAGCTTATACACCCAAGTGATCGTGCAATGGTTGAACGCAACATTGAAACGGCAATTAAAAATAAAAAGTTTTTTGAAGTGATCTATAGAATTAAGCATAAGAATGGATCATTAAAGTGGGTTCTAGAGCGTGGCCAAGGTATCTATGATGGCTCAAACATAACGATGCTTGAAGGGGTTATTACTGACATATCTGAATTAAAGCAAACTCAAGAGAAGCTGCAAACACTTAATAGTCGATTAGACAATAAGGTTAAACAACGAACTGCAGATTTAGAGTTTACGAATAGCGAATTAAAGTCTCAGAAGTTTGAGCTTGCTCAGTCACTAACCGAACTAAAAGCAACTCAAGAGCAGCTATTAGAAGAAAAAAAAATATCATCGCTAAGTAAATTAGTTGTTGGTATGGCGCATGAGCTGAATACGCCATTAGGCAATATTATTATGATGATTTCAGTGGTTGAGCATGAAATTGAATCTATAAATACTTGTTTATTGACAAAAGAATTATCCTCTAAGGTTTTGAAGAAATCGTTAAATAAAACAACCATAGCCCTTTCTTCTGCAACTGTTAACGCAGACAGAATGATAATGTTATCCCAGAAATTTAGGGATATATCAGCAACGGACTATACGAAGGAATTAACTTGTTTTGATCTTACTTTACACATTTCAAAAAGCATAAGAGAGGATGTGGAAAAGCTTGGAAAGCAAGGTGTTACAGTGAATATTTCTGGTTCAAAAAGTGTTGAAGTATCTAGTTCAAAGAAAACGATAACATTAATCATGACACACTTATTATCTAATTCATTAAAGCATGGCTTTAATAATAAAGTAGCGGGAAATATTAATATCTTGATTAAGCAAAATAAGAAAGGAACATCTATCCTTTATACCGATGATGGCAACGGCATACCTGACAATATTTTAGACAGCGTATTTGATCCTTTTACCACAAGTGCAAGAGGAGTCGGGGCTATTGGTCTAGGATTAAATGTAGTGCACAACTTAGTAACACATGGATTAAAGGGCAAGGTATACTGTAATAAAGTTGAAATAGGTGTTGAATTTGAGATTGTTTTGCCCTCAAACAAGCACTAGTAGACTTACCGTTAGTTACTATTTATTTAATAAGTTTTTAATTGACTAGCGTTGCAATTTCCATAAGGTACTTATTTCTTCCATCAAAGCGTTTATTACAGGCTCATTAGCTCTGCTTTTGGCAATAACAAAATGCAGTGTAGTGAAAAAGTCTAATAGGGGTATTATTTGAACTGCCTTGCTTTGTTCAGCAATAGTCGCTTCTTCTTTTTCAAGGAAACTTAGCCCTAGGCCACTTTTAACTAACTCTAATCGCGTACCGTCATCACTTGTTTTTAATAATGATGGAATGTCATTACCAAGTTTACATTTTAATAAATCATCGAATGGACAATAGTCACCCATCATTATCCATTGATGGGTGCTTAAGTCTGTTTTAGTTAAAATCTTACTGCAATCAAATGTTTTTGGTGCGACGGTTGTTATTTTTTGCTCTATCACCGCTACGCCAATAAAGTCATCAGGTATATCACCAAAAATAAACCCACCATCTAATTGGTTTTCTCTAATTTCTTTGATGGTTTTTCCAGTTGATTGCTGATGAATATTCAAACTAATACCAGGGCAGTTTTCTTGTAAGTTTTCAATTAGTTCAGGAAGCCTCATTTGCTTGGCTGTTAAGTTAATGCCTAAGTGAAATGTGCCTATTATTTGGTGTTGGTTGTTAGCCGCTAGGTTAACTAAGTCTACCGCGCTATCGAGGGTAATTTGTGCTTTTACCAAAAGTAGCTGGCCTTTATCGGTTAAAGACATGCCCTTACTCGAGCGAATAAACAAAGGTGTAGAGAGTTCTTCCTCTAGTGTTTTTATATGGGCACTTATCGCAGGAGGCGTTGTATATAAACGCTTTGCGGCTTGTGTCAAATTACCTGTTTGAGCAACCGCGACAAAAGAGCGTAAATGATAAAATTCCAACGTCAATTTCCTTAAATAAATTTAACGCAATGCTAAGAAGTGCGCTTAGTTAGTATGCAGCTAAATATAATATCGGCTTAATTATTTCTCCATTCACTTATCTTGAACGCGTACTTCATAAATGATGAATTTTGGATTAAATCAAATCGCGCTAAATTAAACTTACTGAAAACGAACAGTTTGATTCAATTTTATTTACTTATAGTACAAGGAATATTTATGGCTAACAATACGAATGCATTCTCATACCAAGCAGCACTATCTCCGCAAGCTCGTGAGTTTTTTCTGGATAAACTTGCTTGCGAAACAGATTGTTCAGATGTTTATGCTGATATAAAAGAAGGCAATAAAAACTATATATTATTAGATGTTCGTTCTAAAGAGGCTTTTGATAAAAGCCATGCAATAACCGCAGTAAGTATGCCCCATAGCGAAATTAATAGTGGCTCGTTCGCAAGGTACGATAAAAACACCATGTTTGTGGTGTATTGCTGGGGCCCTGGTTGTAATGGTGCAACCAAAGCAGGGTTAAAAATATCAAGCTTAGGTTTTGTCGTAAAAGAAATGATTGGAGGAATTCATTACTGGGAAGATTTTGAACGATACCCTGTTAATCGCCGAGTTACTGAAGTTCAAAAGTAGTATGCAACTCTACTGAGTAATCCTTATTAGAATAATACTTACAAATATTTCCGTGAAAATTGGTGATTTAGATGGTTACTTGTTTTATTGAATATACAGTTGATGTGAATAAGATTGAAGAGTTTGAATACTACGCAAACCTCTGGATACCATTGGTAAATAAGTTCGGCGGGCAGCATCATGGATACTTTTTTCCATCCGAGGGGGCGAACAATATCGCATTGGCTTTATTTACTTTCCCAAGTCTTGCTGACTATGAAAAATACAGAAAAGAGTCTTTTGAAGATTTAGAATGTATAGCAGCCTTTGATTATGTAAAACAAACGCAATGTATTCAGAGTTATCGGCGTAATTTTTTTCGTCCATTGTTAAGTAAATGTTGAGGTAAATCGATGGAATACTCTATTCGTATTGCAAAAGCTAACGATCAAGAACGCATTTTATTATTGATGGCAGCACATGCTCAATTCGAAGGTCATAACTTCGAGCTATCACCAAAACATCAACAGCTAAGTAATGTAGAGGCGCTGCCCGTAACCATTTTCGTTGTCGAATTTAACAATCAGTTATGCGGTTATATGTCAGTGGCAAAACAGTTTTCCACTTGGGATATGGACTGGTATCTATACTTAGATTGTTTGTACCTGTGCGAAGGAATACGAGGACTGGGCATGGGTCTTAAGCTAATGCAAAGACTGAGAGCTTTTGCACAAAAAAGTAATATCAAGACGATCCAGTGGCAAACACCAAATGACAATTTTCCTGCAATAGATTTCTACAAAAAGCTTAAAGCAGTTAACAAAGGAAAACAGCGTTTTTTCTGGTCAGTTTAGCTATATTACTTAATGTTTTGTTTTTGGGGTTGTTGATAAATACTCTCTTTTTTATCGTATTTTCCAGTGTTCATGTCTTTTATCATTTGTTGATATCGACCACTAAGTTTTAATTTGTTTAAGCCGCGATTGAATTTCTCAAGAAAATACTTATTACGTTTATTGTTTTTACTCATAATTAAATGGAGAGTGCTAACACCAAAAACTTTAGGATGATGAGTTAAAAGCTTAGCTTCATCAGCAGATAAATAGTTTCTAATTTGAGCATAGCCAACAGAAGGATCATTAGGGAATATTTTTATGCGTCCGGCTAATAGCTTTTTATAGTTAAACTCATCTTTTATCGTAAATTCAACATCTAAGTTGTTTGCTGTAATAGCCTCCATAAACTCTGTACCATAATGGTATTGAGACGTAGCACCTATTTTCATCCCTTGTAAATCTTGTAAAGACTCCCAGTGGAATTCCACGCTTTTTAGGTGGTAAAAAACGAACGAGGTATTAATGATAGCATCACTCACTAGAAACTCTTTCTTTCTCTCTTCGTTAGGCCACCAACAACAAGAAGCATCCCAATTTTCTATATCTTTGGCATTTTCACTTGCTCGTTGCCAAGGAAAAAAAAACCAGATTACATCTACACCTTCTAACTTAAATGCTTCTGTAACAATATGAGAATTAAGACCATACTGGTAACTGTAATTAGATAAGAAAGGTTCCCACTCACCATTAGTTATACGGATCGTTTCAGCAAGCAATTCTGTTGCAAAAATAATCATTCCTAATAGTGTGCAAAGTAATAATCTCATCGTTTTCCTTTTATATTAACTAACATTACTTAGTCGATACCTATTTATAACATATAAGTGATATTGATTTTATGTTCTTTTTTTATGCTGATTTTGCTGTTGGAATGTCAATCATCTAGCTACATCCACAGATCCTTTTAAATATAATAATATTTAATTAACAAGCATGTACCGAAAACCACAAGTAATATATCGTAGAGGCATGAGTATCCAATATTAGAAATATCTATGGCTTTAAAAGCAAATTTACAGCACTTTCTTGACGAAGAAGGAAACGTCGTTGAACTAACAGAGCAAGCAGAGAGGGTATTTCTATTTCTAACAAAAATTGTTTCTGCGGTTTCTCAACATATTGATCAGCCAAAAGTCGATGTTGATTTATTATGCAATGCTCGTGCTGATGATGTTTCCTGCCGAGGAAATATTGAAGCTGAGCACATCGTAACCGGTAACATTGAATGGCGTTGTGATAGATGTGAAGTTTCTGGAACGATTTTTAATTGGCGCGGAAGTTGGTGGGATAAACAAAAGCGCATATTGCATTAGTCTTTAACTTCCTCTTTTAACATCAATTTAAAAAAGAAGTCATTATAAAACTTAAGCAGTTATAAATGTCTAGTTAGTATTTACATGCCATAGATTGTGGGCATTAAGTTACAGCTAAACAGGTGAGAAATATGGCCACAAATTTACCAATTATACTGAGCAAAATTGTGACCTTAGCTGTTTAAACGTTAACAGCGTCTTTTAATGCTTTACCAGCTTTAAAAGCAGGTACTTTTGCAGCTGCAATTTGGATTTCTGCGCCAGTTTGAGGATTACGACCAGTGCGTGCTGCACGATCATTTACTTTGTAAGTACCGAAACCTACTAAAGCAACATCACTACCGCTAGCTAATTCAGCTGTAACAGAGGCAATTATGCTATCTAATGCACGACCAGCAGATGCTTTTGTAATGTCTGCGCCTTCAGAAATCTTCGCTACTAATTCACTTTTATTCATTTTTATTATTCCTTAATTATTATTGTAAATGCCATACTAAGAAATAACAGTGGATTGAGCAATAAAAATAATCAACTTACCTACTGTACAAGGGAAATTATTTACACATTAATGGTTAAGTTATGGTTTTATGTAATAAAAATGTTATCGGCTTGGTATCTTCCATGATAATTTTTAACACAAAATATTATTTTTTAGCTTTTAGCTTTTAGCAAAGTAAAACTGACCCCAGGCGTATCGTATTTTCTTTTTATAATAGAATAATAAGCCCGCAATATCGCTGTGTTCAGTGTTCAGTAAGTTAATAATATTGTTAATTCGTAGCCTTTAAATTTATCTTTATTAGTTAAATCTTCAGTTATTTATTCGGTAACTGAACCCTCATTATCAGCTCGAAATAAATCGATAGACAAAACCATTTTGTACTTTTCTGAAATAACATATTAGTAAACTAAATTTTTATTATCAATATGTTATGCGGAGCTTGTGCTGTCTCTTGCTATTGTTTAACATGATTTTTTTTATTTTTAAGGGACTAAAATGCAACATATATTTCGTCTTACTTTATTCATAACTTTCTTATCATTTACTCACATTGTTTTCGCTGTAGAGAAATCGGATTCTGCTGATTCATTTGGCCGATTGGCCGAATCATCGGCAATACAGTTGTCTCCTGATGGAAGTAAACTTGCTTCATTTAGAAATTTTCAAGGAAAAAAAGCGTTAGTTACCCGCTCAATGGATAACGGTAGTGAAAAAATTCAAAGGTATATATTAAGTTTTGATGAAGGAGAATTTAGCTGGTTTAAATGGATCAGTAATGATCGTTTAATTTTCGGTTTAAAATATGCAGCGAAGAGGAATAGAACAGAAACTACAGAAACACGCTTATTTGCAACAAACTGGGATAAAACAAATCTTATAAACTTAATTAAAACGCAGAGGGTTAAAAGGTTAAATGGGCTAAGAGATCGAACAATGTATTCTCAAATTCAGGACAAAGTGGTCAGTACTCTTCCTGATGATCCCGACCATATTTTAGTCGCTTTAGATCAAACCACGCCTAATTACCCTGATGTATTTAAAGTCAATGTACACAATGCTGAACGTGAGTTTGAAGTCAAAAATATTCGTAAAGTGGTAGAATGGTATAGCGATGCAAAAGGGCAAGTGAGAGTCGGTTATGCTCGTCCTGAAAATAGTGAAGCCAAGTGGATATTTCGTACGAGCAGTGACGAAAGTTGGCAGACTATTGCAAAAGCAGATGAAAAAACTAATTCAATGCCATTTAACTTTGAAGCATTTGATAAAGACAACCCTGCGCTTATTTATGTTTCGGCAAGATCTGAAAACAATCGCCTCGCATTTTATCAATACGATACAAAAAAAGAACAAATAGGCTCTAATATAGCACTGCAAGAAAATTCTGATATCGACCGTTTATTAATTGATGATAAAGGTAATGTTTTTGGTTATGCCTATAGGGATGATTATCCAAAGCGTGTCTATTTTAGTAAATTTTGGCAGTCCATTCAAAAAATGGTAGCCAATAACTTTTCAGAAGCTTTGGTCAGTGTCGAAAGTTTCTCTAAAGACAAGAAAAAATTCTTTATACATGTTTCTTCCCCAACCAATCCAGGTGAGTACTATTTCCTGGATTTGAAAGCAGGTAGTTTAACCTTATTTTCTGAACAGCACCCAAGTATTGATAATACTAAATTAGCTAAAATGCATTTGGTTAATTATAAGGCTAGAGATGGCTTGGTTATCCCTGCATTTTTATCTTTACCTAACCAACTGTCTTTGGAGCAAGCGAAAGATCTGCCTAGTATTATTATGCCTCATGGTGGACCTCGAGCTAGAGACTATTGGGGATATGATTATTGGGTGCAGTTTTTAACTATGCGTGGCTATGCAGTTTTACAAATGAACTATAGAGGCTCTACAGGTTACGGCGATGAATTTGAAAGTTTAGGTAATCAAGAATGGGGAGGGAAAATGATAGCTGATATTAATGACGGAACCCAATGGTTGATTAAAGAGGGAGTCGCTAATCCCGACAAAATTTGTATTATGGGTTGGAGTTATGGTGGTTATGCTGCTTTACAAGCTCCAATCGCAAGTAGCAATACTTATAAATGTTCAATTGCCGGCGCTGCGGTATCTAACATGCCCAGCTTTATGACTTACCAACGAAAATATACTGGCTATAGACGTTATAAAAACTATATAAAAAGTGACGATACATCATTGAATGATATTTCACCCTATCATCACATGGACAAACTCAAACTTCCTGTTTTAATGTTTCATGGTGAAAAAGATAGAAGAGTACCATTTAAGCAGTCAATAAAATTCGTTGATGAAATGAAGAGTCAGGGTCATAACATTAAATTTGTTAATTTAGAATCTGCCGATCATCACCTGAGCAGAGAAAAAGACAGAATATTGTATTTACAGGAAGTGGAGCGTTTCCTCAAAGAACACTTGTAAGTATCGAGCATTTAATTAATTTAAAGGTAGTTATGATAATAACTACCTTTAAATTTGATTACCTGACTCTGATAGTATTGCTGCCGACAGGTTTATTGCTTTTAACGGTAAAATTTCACTCTAAGCATGGCCAAAACATAGAAAGTAAAAAACACCAATTATAGTAATTGATGTTTTATAAATAGCAGTAGGTTTATGCTATTAAGATTTTCTTTTAAATCGACGTGATGCTAATCCAATCATTCCTAATGCAAAAATAGCAAATGTTGTTGGTTCAGGCACACTCACATTATTGCTAATACTCACGTTATCAATTGCCCAATTATCCCAATTATTTCCGCTATGACTTGCTTGAACCCATTGAAACCTTGTGTTGTTACTCATTGCTAATCCAGATATTGACAAGTCTACCAAGCCCCAAGTGTCTTTATAAATTACATCTTCGGTATCAATAACTAACAAGTCAGCCCAAATACCGTTATTTGCTGAATATTGAATTATAACGTCTTCACCGGCATCAGCATCTTCGAATACCGCGGTATCGTTAGAGCCACCAATCTTAAGCATGAATGAAAGCAAGCCACCTGTTGTCATATCAAATGCGTTTGTCGTTGCTGAACGAGTGCCATCACCATTAAAGTGCAAAGCATTTTGACTGTAAAACTCTGAAGCTGGGTTCCCTAGCACAGAAGCATTTGATAATGTCCAATTATCGGATGTGATAGGGTCAAAATTTTCTTCTAAAATTACTCCCGCATTTGCAACATTCACAATAAAGCTGCTTAATAAAAGTAAAGTTATGAAGGTAATATTCAAAAGTTTCATTCGTTATTCCTATCCAATCTCAGTCAAAAAAGATAATTTATTTAGTCGAAGCTACAAGTAGAGGCCAACTTTCGTTGGTTATTTATTACTAATTGCAGACAAGCTATAAAACTTACATTTTTTATAAAATGCAGTTGGTAAGTAGTTATTAGTTGAAGCTAGTTTAATGAGTTCAGGATTTTAAAAATATGGCTAAACTGTCCAATGTTGAGCCATTAAGGGAAAATGGTTGAAATATTTTGATAGTTAATTGTTTTTAGAAGATGAGCTTTAACAACATCCCACTTTATGCTCAGCTGATAGGCTGATTAACATTATGGGATATTGTTAAAGTATTTAAATGATATGTTTTTTCAGCCCTTCATTATATATGTACGTTTGTAACCAAGGAATACACGTCTGTTCTACACAGAAGTTAACTTATTAATAAACTAACTTTGCTAGCGGCCTATAAACTGGATGATTGAACAATTCGCATCAATTCTGCCACGTGCCCTTCAAATGCGCTTCTGCCCGTTTTTGTTAAATATAGCCATGTACGTTGCCTTCCATTCACTTTTTCTTTGCGTTGTTTCACGTACCCTGCGTCTTCAAGCTGCTTCACATGTTTTGAAAGAACTGAATCGCTAACTTCCAATTGATCTCGAATTAACTGAAATTCTGCATCTTCAAGGGGAACGAGTAACGAACAAATTTGCAGCCGTTTAGGGGCATGAATAATACTGTCAAATTGAGCTGTATTCATTAGGTTCTATCCTGGTTAATTTTACTTTTATGTTCATTGCGCTCAGAAACACTTAACCAATAAACGATCAAACTTGCGAGTAAACTGCAAATAATTGGTCCAAGCATACTGCCATAAAGCGAGTGAACATAGATTGCAGAGAATATTAGTGCAAGCATCACAGCAGTTAGGCAGGTAATTGCAATAATATTTTTTTTATTCGTTTCGGCAGTTCGAGCTGTTACTTTCATTTTACTGCGCTGAATAGCGATGAGTAATGGTAAAGCTAGAATTGGAAAAACATAATAGTCACGTAATCCCGTACTAATTAAAAATACTAAAACCCCAACAACAATTGAGATTGCCACCCCAAACCATTTTGAAGGCATACTGTGTTGTAGCGAAGTTTTTTCAAGCTCTTTGATTGCTTCAAGTGCAACTTTTGCTTCTTCTGCATTTATTTGCGTTTTATTATCGTTCATCATTTATCACCTGTTAGTTTCCATCTTGGAAAGTAATTTACTATAAACTTTCCATAAAGGAAAGTCTTTTCTTTCCATTAAGGAAAGCTATTGGGTTTAACAGAGAAAAAATTCGATATTTTCTTATTTACCTTTAATGTTTTATTTCCCAAGACCGAATCTACCTCTGGGTATAATGGCAAAGTTTGTAATGCTATTAATTAGGTGAAATTGAAAAAGAACAAATATCGACTAGCATTAGCGTCATCGTTATCTAAAAATACTGCCTTTAGTATTGAACCTTTGTGGGGTAAATATGATCGCCAGAAAAAATCCCAAAGAGCTTGTTGGGATTGTTTTGTGGTTTGTTTTAATCATATTTATTTTCTATATCCCTTTTATGCCTTGGCACTAAACAAAATGAAGTAGGACAAGTTGCCACCGCTGTCACACAGATGTCTGCTACAACACAAGAGATTGCGGGAAATGCAGAACAAACAGCACTGGCATCTAACGAAACTGTTCACACCAGTGAAGTCCCAGAGGAGCTTGCCAATACTTGTTAAAAAACTATTACTCAATTCGCACAAGAGGTCTCAAAAGTGTCAGAAATCATTGCAGAATTAGAGCGTAATAGTCAGCAAATTAGTTGCATAGTAAAACCATCAGTAGCATTGCAGTACAAACAAACCTTCTCGCACTCAATGCTGCTATCGAAGCGGCTAGAGCGGACTAGCAAGATCGAGGCTTTGCCGTAGTCGAGGATGAAGTTAGGGTTTTATCACAACGTACCTACAGCTCGACCGAAGAAATATCAACTTTGATCTCATTGTTAGATGAGCAGTACAAAATCTGCAGTTCAAACTATGGGAGAGTGCCATGAGTTAGCTAATGCTAGTGTATCTGATGCTGAAAAAGCAACATTGAGTTTTGCTGATATAACGGTCGCAATAAAAAACATATCAGATATGGCAACACAAATAGCGACAGAAGTAGAACAACAAACATCAGTGACAGAAGAAATAAGCCGCAATACTACCTCTATAAACGAAGTATCTGCGGTATTTTTTCAAGAAGCAGAGAAAGGTATAAAAGAAGCTTCAGCATTACAAGGACAAGCTCAACAAATGGGAGTATTGGTGAATCACTTTCAATTAGATTAACTTGTTTTCTCATTTCAGGTACTAGAACAATTAATAAAGTTTAGCTGTGGCTAATTTTTTAATGTAATTAATAAGTTAAAAGCTGTTGGCATATAAATGACGTAACAATAACCTATAAAGATCCGTATAATGGCGTCACTATTAAATAACCCCTCGGTTAGAATATTTAAAAAATTAACCCGAGGGATATGGTATGGATATGAAAGTTAAAGCTAATATTGTTAAAGATAATCGTCAAAAAAAATTATGGAGTCAAGATCAATTGGCTCAAGCGTGTGGGCTTGGTCTACGGACAATTCAGCGTATTGAAAAGTCAGGCAGCGCATCATATGAGTCAATCCGTGCCATTGCATCAGTTTTTGAAATTGACAGTGATGTTCTAATTTATAATGAGCAGGAATTTATCAGTTATAAGCACACCCAAATTGGATATTTAATGATAGTAATAATGTTTACTGTTGTGTGTTTTTTATTTTCTATGCTTTTTACCGAATATCAGAACTTAACCCACACAGAAATAGCAACCTTATCAATTATTAGTTTATTACTTTTATTGGTTGGTATCATATTTTCTTCACTGTCAGCAAGCGTGGATAAAGAGATGTTAAGTTGGCATTTTGGCTTTAAATTTTGGCACAAAAAAATAGCGCTAGATAAAGTCGCTAGCTGTCAGGTTGTTAAAAATTCTGTATTGTATGGTTTTGGTATACGAATGATGGGAAGCGGTTGGTTATATAACGTTTCCGGTTTGTTAGCGGTAGAAATTGTACTTAAAAGTGGTGAAAAAATACGTCTTGGGACAGATGAGCCAGAATATTTGGCGCAAGCGATAAAATCAGCTATTAGCGAATAGTATGATGGTTTGCTTTACTTTAGTTATCGAAATGTCATGTTAAATCGTTAATCTATTTGAATGGACAGGCTCTAAATTGTTCATGCCCTTACCTCTATTGAGGCAAGGGATCATAGAATATATTCTTTAACGTAAGTCGTTATCGTTATAGCAAGTTTGACTTTAATCTCATATAAGGTTTTACCCTTTGAACCTCACGTAAGCACTCTACTTCAACTATGTTGATTTTTTCCTTATCTTGAAGAGAAACACTGCCTTTTTGATCACACTTTTCCCTAAATAAATTATACGCATCAACACCTTTGAGAAAAATATCAAAACCATTTACATACTGAATTTCAGCGCTGTGCTCAAAAGCTTTACATTTATCAAGTGGGTAAGTTTTTATATAATCATCATAGCTACTGTAACTAACTCTGCCACAGTGCATTTCCATGAGATCATAAATAATTTTTTTACCCCAATGTCTCTTAACAGACGAGGGGTAATTAAAAGATAATTCACTCGTTATTTCTGTTTGTTCAAACCAAGATGAAACCTCGGCATGATTATCTATATCAGAATGGCTGCTAAACTTTTCCAAAGCATTTGATAATAAATTGGAACCAGTCAGTTGGCTTAATTCATTAAAATAATCTTGCTGGTTGTAGACCCTACTTTTTATATTTTTGTTAAAAATATTTTTCCATACATCAAACACAGATTTATTTGGGTTTTTAGCCTTTATCGCCAAATGACTTGCCAGAGCCATTGTTGCACCACAGGTATAATAATTTCGATATAGCCAAAGTTCTGCTGCCTGTTCTAACGACTCATTATTCTTATTTAATAGGCAACTATTAGTGGAATCTTCGAATTTCTTCATCATCTGTGTTGCGTTTATGAGATTGAACTCTAGCATAGCAATATTGGCAAAAGTATCAGCTCCACCTTCATGCATCCATGAATGTTTCTGATCTTCGAAAGCAAACATTTGTCCATTCCAGAAGTGTGCAGCTTCATGAGCTAGAAAATGAAATAACATATTAAACTGTTCTTCATTTTCTTTTTTCCAGCGTTTACCGTTAATTGTCAGTTGAACTAACCCATCTAAAGTTCCACCACTATAATTCGAATAATCACCATCTATTTCACCATAATTGAAAAATACCACAGGCTTAAAATTGAGGGATTGACCGGTCTTTTTCTCATAATAGTCGAATAATTTAGGGAAATACTTTTGAGTATTCTTCCATGCCCATTTGGGTAAAATAGGATCTACAATTGCGATCATATTATCGGTTTCGATAGGTACAATGTTACCAAAGTAAACGTATGTACCTTCACCTTGTAAATCCCACTGAGCCTTTTCACTAAATACATTCCCCAAAAAGATAATATTTTGTTTGGGGCCATAGAAATGAAATTGAGTACCATGAAAAGATGCACCAATAGGACTAATAGACTTATCTTCGATGATATTGGCACCTAGTGCTATATGATTGGTATACAACAATACGCTGCCATCGCTGTACCGTAAGTTATGTGTATAGTCCTTTTGAATATGGTCATAATAAGAGGAAAACGTTAGTTCAAGAGAATTAAATTTACTGCCATCGATACTACGTATGAGTAAAACATTACCGGCTTTATCCCACTTAAATTTTGACTCATCTAATTTATAGAGTTTGCGTCGGTCAAAATTACTTTGCCGCTGAAAAGCGATATGATCGACAGCTACCGGCAACACATATTGCACTTTCCAACTATCTGATTGTTGCTGATGGTGTACATGAATATGTAAACGAAAATCAGTATCCGATGCTAAGGATTGATATGACAAAAAAAGTAGCATGTAGCTTAGAAGTTTTAATAATGGCATAGTTATACGCTCCATTAAGTTAATTCCTTGATAGCACGAACATTAATTAAAATTGGTATAATCTATAGTAAATACATTCGATTAAATTGGTAATCATTTACTGTAAAAATAATGTAATAATTTATGTTGAATCACGTCATTAAATTTTGATATTTCCTTTCATAATATTGTGAGTTACTTTCATCTTTGGCCGATATTTAATAGCGGCTTAGGCACACTGAACTTGCCTGAAAAACAGACCTTACTCACATCCTCAGATGTTGCTAGCATTGTAGCCTTCGTTTTTTATTATCTCGTCAAATAATTTCCTTGATTATTAGTAACGGTTGGGGAAAGTTAAAACAAAGAATGGGATTACAGTAAACTTTGATTAAGGTTACTGCCTATTCAGCAGGAACTATTCTTAATGTTAAGTCTATTTTATCGATGTATTTTTCATCGGCCAAAGCAAATTTCATAGCTAAGAAAAAAATAATACCCGCTGCGATTATTTAATTTTTCTTTTCAGAAAAATAAATTGAAACAAATATTAAATATTTTTTCGATTTCTTTACTTCGATTTGATGGCATCTATAATAAAGTTAATAGTAGTAATTTGGTTGTACAAATTACTTTGCAATTAATACGCTAAAACATTGAGGCCGATAAAGGCCCGCATTCTAATAAGTATTGGTTGTTGTTATCGGGATTTTAAAGCTTTCATAAGTTGCCTTGGTTTAATTCACTGGAGCTATTATGAAGTTATTTATTGCCATTTCCATGAAACTGCTGCTGCCTGTAACTATATTCATGTGTAGTTCTACTTGGGCTGACCAGTTAGGGGCGCAGCAAAGTCATGCAACCGAAACTTTGTCTGATTCCGCATACCCGCAAGCAAGTTTTTCCACACTTGTTGAAGAATACCAAACAAGCATTGAAGAAATTGAATCAGAAAAAGGTGTTTATGGGGAAGGGCTATCGCAGCAGTTGTTTTCTTTAGGAATGGCCTATCAGAAAAAAGGAGAACATGGCCAAGCGATTAAAACATTAACGCGTTCGTTACACCTACAGCGTATTAATAATGGACTTTATTCAACTTCGATACTTCCTATTCTTAACACACTTATCAATAGTTTGGCCAAAGAGGAGCAGTGGGATTCTGTGGATCGCAGCTATACTTACCTCAATTGGCTTTATGAACAAAACTATAATGAAGAAGATATTGAAACATTTGATATTAAGATGCAAATGGCTAATTGGTATCTAAAATCTTATACCTTAAAAAGGCTTAAAGAGCCAATTGTTGATTTGATCAATTGCTACTATGCTTTCGAGCAAGCATTTAATATTGTCAAAAAAGAATATGGCCCAGATGATTTACGGGTAATTGCACCACTGCATGATCTGATTTTGGTTAACTACCTGATTGCTGTAACGGATATTATTCCGCCATCGGTCAACATAGACCTCGATGGAGAGATAATTCAAACAGCTTCCAGAACAGGGAAGCAGTTAGCAGCTTTGAAATATAAAAGCTTTAATTTAGGGATTTCGTTATTCAAACATGAAATGAACATTTATTTAAAGCAGCCATTAATTAATTATCCGCTTGTAACTCGAATCAAGTTGAAGATGGCAGATTGGTATTTAATGTATGGAAAACGGGAAAGGGCGTTAGGTCTTTATCATGAGGCTTATAATTATTTAAAAGATAATTCAACGATGACAGCAGAGCTAAGAACATTATTTTCTTTACCTGTTGCGCTACCTAACTTTCCAAACATTTCAGTTAAAACCAATGTTTTACCTTCTGATTTTATTTCTGACTCAGATGTTAATTATGTACATGCATCAATTGATGTAACTCGTTATGGCAAGGTAAAAAATATCAATTTTGTTCGTGCTAATCCGACAGATAATGTTATGAGTTCAAGAGTATTAAAATTTTTAAAGAAAACTAAATTTAGGCCCAAAATTGTTGAAGGTAACGTAATCCCTGCGGAAGAAGTACATTTGCAGATTTTCCAATAATAAAAGGAATACAATGATGAAAGAATATATGTTCACTTTATTGTTAATTGTTTTATTAGCCAGCTTTGCTGGTTGTAAATCTACGCAGGAATCGAAACAAGAAGCACCACCGCCAATGTCACCGCCTTCAAGTGCAAGCCCTGCTTCTAGTCCTTCGAACCCAACAGCGTCTTCAAAAAGTAGCTCTAGGAATAAAAAAAGATCATCTAGCCAGCAAACTGCGAAGTCAAACAGCTCTCAAGAGTCAGAGCAACAGCAAACAGGTCAAACTTCATCGAGCGGTACTGAAACAAGTCAATCAAGTGAAGCTGGTGAAAGTAGCGAGAGCGAACAAGACAGTCAACAAGATGGTCAGCAAAGTAACGAGAGCGAACAAGGCAGTCAGCAAAGCAGCGATTCTTCAAGTGAAGCTGAAAGTGATGATGGTGATTCATCTACGAGTGACAGTAAAGATATTGATTTTTCAGAAGAAGAAGCAATGTCATCAAATCAGCAGTCATCAGAAAGTGAAGCGTCTGCACAAAGCGACTCAAATCAGCAGTCATCAGAAAGTGAAGCGTCTGCACAAAGCGACTCAAATCAGCAGTCATCAGAAAGTGAAGCGTCTGCACAAAGCGACTCAAATCAGCAGTCATCAGAAAGTGAAGCGTCTGCAC
>Ga0209291_1001533_pt1 | contig 20344 bp, 24 predicted proteins | sample GOMGulsemesocosm_FD_184633 | JGI IMG/M metagenome (GOLD analysis project Ga0209291, IMG submission 184633) | Methane-oxidizing microbial communities from mesocosms in the Gulf of Mexico - GOM9B Gulf of Mexico (SPAdes) (version 2) | ecosystem: Environmental > Aquatic > Marine > Cold seeps...
GATACCTTTTGTAAATTTACATGCATTTCATAAACTAAACATAGTATTAATATAGTGTTTATATTAGTTTAATGCTTAATTTTTAGGTATTAAATATCTATAGTTACTTACATTGCAATAAATTCAGTATATTCAAGTTATACCATGTAGACCCTGTTCATTAGTTACTACTGCTTTGTTCTCGTTTCTGTGAATGATTTTGTTATTTTCGGCATAACAAAGGCTTCCTAATAAGCCTTTGTTATATTATGTGGTAGGTCGGGACTTCCTATCTGGCACTCGCGGTTGATTTTATATTCTATTTAGTTATTTTTTGTAGTTTTCTATATTCTACAAATTAAACGCTAGCAAGGCAGGATCTTCGCAATAACTTTTTAAGCGTGCTAAGAAACGCGCAGCATCGGCGCCATTGATTATTCTGTGATCAAAACCTAATGAAACATTCATGATCAATCGTGGTACAAAGCTACCTTGCTCAGGTGCTACGCCTTTTACCTGTGCTAAACGTGGTAACCATTGTGCCGCGGTAACACCTAGAATAGCTGCCTCAGGCCAGTTAATGACCGGCATAATACCCGTAACACCTAATCCGCCCAAATTAGAAATGGTCATCACTGAACCTTGCATATCATTGGGTTTTAACTTGCCGTCACGTGCTTTAATACTGACTTGTGTTAGATCTTGGGCAAGTTCTACAATAGATTTTGTATTAACATCTTTAATGACGGGAACCACTAAACCTCTTGGTGTATCTACAGCAACACCAATATGGCGATAATCACGGAAGACAAATTCTTTATTATTTTCATCATAGGCGGCAGAGAATACTGGAAACTCATTAATCACTTTTGCTAGTAATTTAGTTAAAATTGCTGTGATAGTTAATGAGCCACCTTGTGCCTTAACTTGGTCTTTATGACGTTTACGGGCATTTTCAAGGTCAGTAATATCAATTTCTTGTTGGATCCAAGCATGCGGAATTCGTTTACAGCTATGCATCATATTTTCAGCGGTAACTTGTTGAATGCGTGTTGCCGCCTCACGTCGTGTTTCACCAAACGATGAAAAGTCAGGTAAGGTTTTTTGCTGGGTACTTGCGCTATTATTATCGATGCTAACTTCGATTTTTTGCATTTTTTCTTTAGTATAAGCTTTAACATCACCGCGACTAATTCGTCCGCGAACACCGCTACCTTTGAGCTGCGAAAGTTCAATGCCCAGTTGACGCGCTAGACGACGTGCCGATGGGCCGGCGCTAACCGACTGGTTATTACCATTAACTTCAAGCGTTGCTAAGGTAGGACTTGGCGTATGGCTTGCCAGTTTTACAGCTGATTTATTAACCGGTTCAACTTTAATGTCAGCGTTCGTTATTGAGGTATTGGTTTGCGCAGCTACATTTCGCTCCGCAATGGTTAATGTGGCAAAATTATCGCCCATCTCGACTTTATCACCAATATTAAGTAAAAAATTGTCAATAGTGCCGTCATATTCGCTCGGTACTTCCATCACCACTTTATCGGTTTCAACTTCCAAGAGGTTGTCGCCTTTACTAACTTTGCTGCCTGCTTCTACTAAAAGAGATAAAACGATACCTGTTGTGGTGCTATCGCCTAATTCTGGAATCGTTAAATCAATTTGTTTTACTGTAGCTGCCTCAGTGATATCAAGACTTTCTTCTAACTGCGTGATAGTGTCTTCACTAGTCACTGCTTGAGTTGTTTGTTCTTTACTCTCATCTGAACTACCGTCGGAAATTTCATTTTGAATATCTTGGCTCTGCACAGCTGAACTTAGCAGGGCAAATTCTGTACCCATCTCAACGGTATCGCCTACATTAATCGAAAAACTGCTAATAATGCCGGCTTGTTCGGTCGGCACTTCCATTACAACTTTGTCGGTTTCTACTTCTATTAAGTTATCGCCGATATCGACTTTACTGCCCGGCTCAACTAAAAGTGATAGCACAATACCTGTGGTGGTGCTGTCTCCCAATTCAGGGATAGTTAATTTAATGGTCATTTTTATCCCTTAGATACTGGTTGGATCAATTTTGTTACTGTTAATGTTTAGCTTGGCCATGGCATTTTGTAGCTCAGTCAAACTTAAATGATTATTTTTGTGTAAAGCATATAAGGCCGCATGAGATATATAGGACGCACTAACTTCAAAGTGATCGCGTAATTCAGGACGCGCTTCACTCAAACCATAACCGTCGGTACCTAAGGCGAGATAATTTTTTGGCATCCAGCGGGCAATGCCTTCGGCAAGTGATTTCATGTAATCCGTTCCGGCAATGAAAACACCTTGCTCATCTTTAAATAGTTGCTCTAAATAGGGAACTTTTGCGATTTTATCTGGATTTAAACGATTCCAACGATCACAGCCCTCTGCTTCTCGGGCGAGTTCAATAAAGCTTGGCATGCTCCAAATATCGACACTATAACCATCCTCTTCTAGCTGTTTTGCGGCAATAAGTGCTTGTTGCATAATAGAGCCACTTGATAACAAGTGAATTTTTTGCTCCGCATTAGCATTTTTTTGCTCAGAGCGGTGATAGCAATAACCCCCTTTAATAATGCCCGCTAGTACGCCTTCACTTTGTGGTAAAGCGGGCATCGAGTGATTCTCATTATAAAGGGTCAGGTAGTAAAAAATGTCTTCTTGTTTTTCATACATGCGTTCTATGCCGTCACGAACAATAACGGCCACTTCATAACCAAAAGCGGGATCATAACTTTTCATATTCGGTATGGTACTGGCCATAATGTGACTGTGACCGTCTTGATGTTGTAAACCTTCACCGTTAAGGGTCGTTCTACCTGCTGTACCACCCAACAAAAAGCCACGACAAAGCATGTCGCCACCGCTGAAGATCATATCGCCAACTCGTTGAAAGCCAAACATTGAATAGAAAATATAAAACGGAATGGTCGGTATACCATGCATTGCATATGCGGTACCTGCAGCCAAGAATGATGCTAGGCCACCTGTTTCACAAATACCTTCTTGCAAAATTTGCCCGTCTGTCGCTTCTTTATATGGCATTAAACTTCCCGCATCTACTGGCGTATACTTTTGCCCTTCATGAGAATAAATACCGGCGACTTTGAATAAACCATCCATGCCAAATGTGCGCGCTTCATCGGGTACAATTGGCACAACATATTTACCAATTTCTTTATCTTTCATTAATTTCGATAATAAACGTACCATTGATGAAGTTGTTGAAATTTGACGTTGACCACTGTCTTCTAAAAATTCATTGAGCTTGTCTAAGGATGGCGTTTTGAGGGTAGGGCAATTGACTTTTCTTTCTGGTAAAAAACCACCTAATTCTTTACGGTGCGCGTGTAGATAGCGACTGATATCACTGTCATCCTTTGGTCGATAAAAGTCAGCACGTACTATTGCATCATCAGCTAGCGGAATTTGATAGTCGCGAGCACATTTTAATCGCTCTTCAGGCGATAAGTTTTTCTTTTGATGGGCGGTATTACGTCCTTGGGCGGAAGTTCCCATGCTATCGCCTTTAACCGTTTTAACTAAAATAACTGTTGGTTTGCCATTGTTTTTGTTGGCTTTAGCAAAAGCAGCATAAACTTTCTTAGGATCTTGCCCACCGCGTTTAATTTCTTTAATTTCTTCATCAGTTAAAGAATTCATCATTTTTTCGAGTTCAGGATTATTTTCGACCCACAGTTCTCGTTGGCGACCGCCTTCGGAAACTGAAAAGTATTGATAATCACCATCAACTGCTTCATCCATACGTTTACGTAGGATACCGTCACTATCTTGTGCTAATAATGTGTCCCAACCAGAGCCCCAAATGACTTTTTCAACATTCCAATCGGCGCCACGAAAGCTACGCTCTAATTCTTGAATGATTTTTCCGTTACCTCTTACTGGGCCATCAAGTCGTTGTAAATTACAGTTGATCACTAATACTAAGTTATCAAGGTTTTCACGGGCAGCAATATTAATGGTACCTAGCACTTCCGGTTCATCTGATTCACCATCACCAATAAAGCACCAAATTTTGCCACCATCTTTGGGTTTTAAACCACGGTTTTCTAGATACTTGGCAAAGCGGGCCTGATAAATAGCGGTTGGCGTTGATAAGCCCATAGAAGCATTAGGCATTTGCCAAAAGTCAGGCATTAATCTGGGGTGAGGGTAAGAACTTAAACCACCATCTGAGCTTTTTTGACGACGAAAATTCTTGAGCTGTGATTCGCTTAATCGTCCTTCAAGAAACGCACGAGCATATACACCAGGAGCCGCATGAGGTTGAACCATCACTAAGTCGCCGCCATAATTACTGCTTTTATTGCGGAAAAAATGATTAAAACCCACTTCTAACATAGTGGCAGCTGAAGCATAAGTCGCTATATGACCACCGACACCACTGCCACTATCAGCAGCTTGTAAAACCATCGCCATAGCATTCCAGCGGTTAATGTTTTCAATACGTTTTTCCATTTCGATATCACCGGGATATCTCGGCTGGTCATGCACAGCAATGGTATTAATATAGGGAGTATTTAAGGTGGCTTCTTCAATGGCAATGCCGTTATTTAGCGCATGCTCTTGGACTACTCGTAATATTTCTCTGACTCCAGCGTTGCCATACTCCCTATTAATATAATCTAAAGAGTCCTTCCATTCTTTTTTATCTAGGGATAATTCATCTAGTGCTAAATAGTCAGTTGTCATCACGATTCTCTGTTTTAATCATTTTTTAGGTCTTAATTCTTTTATTATTTTATGATAATTCGACAAATAGATGATTGCTTTTAATAGTGTATTTTTGGTTGTTTTTGAAATATTATCTCTTTAATTGAATTTGCAGGGGTAAATTATGCCAAAAAATGAATTGGATAAGGTTGATTACGAAATACTGCATCATTTGCAAAATGATGCCCGCATAACAAATGCAGAATTAGCCAATAGGGTGTGTTTGTCACCATCCCCTTGTTTACGGCGTGTTAAAAACCTTGAAGAGGCAAATATAATCCAACGTTATACGGCGATTGTTGATCCTAAAGCGGTTGGTTTGCCGATCAGTGTTGTGGTTAACGTTTCTATGACAAATCAGGAGCGTTCACATTTAAATTTTTTTGAGCAACATTTGTCTGAATGTGAGGAGGTTATGGAAGCTTATCTCATGACTGGAAATACGGACTATATGTTACGCATTGTCGTACCCGATATAGAAGCCTATGAAAGGTTTCTGTTTGACAAATTAACACCTATTCCTGGTGTCACTGACATAAAAAGCAGCTTTGCTCTCAAACAATTGGTTGGTCGAACAGAGTTGCCTTTAACTAGAAGTTAACCAACGACGAGCATTGAGATATTTTTTTGTGCCGAGGTTTGGCTAAGTTAGTTCTTGTTTTTAAAGTGCCAATAAAAAAAGTGTTATAACCAAATGGTTATGAGAGCAATGTGTTGTTTATTGAATTTTAGACATAAAAAAAGACGCTAGGACGCGTCTTAATCTTCAAAATTGGTGGAGCGGGGGGGAATCGAACCCTTTAAGTTCCTTTTAAATCAATGACTTGCAAGTGCAATCAATCACTTAGCGAACAACGTAAAACGACCAAAACCAACAAAAAACGATGAGTGTCGCCACTTTGTCGCCACTTTAAGAGGTGGGGATATTTAGGGGATTAAGCCTTATTGCATCTTCTAAATGTGTTGGTGAGAAGTGCGAATACTTCATGGTATCAGTAATACTACTATGGCCTAGTATCTGTTGAAGCACCAATATATTACCGCCTTTGGTCATAAAGTGACTGGCGAACGTATGTCTTAATACATGAGTCGATTGCCCTTTAGGGAGTTGAACCGCCGTCCGTTTTAATGCCATGTCAAAAGCTTTTATGCAATTGCTAAACACGCGCCCGTCATTTTTAGGGATCTCGTTATAGAGTTCTTCACTAATGGGAATGCTTCGGTGTTTATTACCTTTAGTTTTGGTAAACGTTAAACGGTGCGGTGTTATTTGTGCGCCGGTTAACTTTTCTGCTTCACTCCAGCGGCAACCCGTAGAAATACAAATCTTGGCAACTAGATAAACATCCGCGTTACGGCTTTTCTTTAATTCATCAAATAACAGGGGAATATCATCAGGCGTTAAAAAGCCCATCTCAGGTTGTTGATATTTTAGGGCACGTAAACCATTAATCGGATTTTCATAAAGCCATTCACCCAAGCGGTTAAGCTCGTTAAATAAAGCATTCAAATAAGTTTGGTCATTATTAACGGTTTTAATAGAAACGGCTTCTAAACGTTTTTGACGATATTTTGAAAAGTTTGCGGTTTTAAAATGTCGGGCGATGGGATTGCCCATCATTAACGCCATCGCTTGCAACTTACTTTTACGCTTTACACCATCGTTTAGGGCTTGGCCATGCAAATTAAACCAAACATCTACCAATTCACTTAAGCGGCGATTATCGTCTTTGGCGGGTAACCATGGTTTTTGTTCTGCTTCATTAAGGTTGAATAGCTCAAAGCGTTTAGCCTCTGCTTGCGTAGCAAATGTTTTACGCACACGTATACTGCTTCGCCCTTGCGGGTAAAGCTCTACAAGATATTTTCCGTTGGTTTGTTTTCTTATTGTCATATAATTTTGGCGAAAAAAAAGCCCTTATAAAAAGAGCTTGGTTAAAGAGGTTTTAGCTATGGCTCTGTGATTACTACACCGCCACTTTCATCATTAACATTGATCATAAGATTCCCCTTTATTTATAGTGCCTTGAATGGCACTGGATGTTGACAATGTTGTCAGTATATTGAAGTAGACTTCCGTAATCAATAAAAGTTTACTTATTCTTTATTTAATTTTAGCTTAGATTTGGGTAACAGCCTTTTTTATTTTAGTTATAAAACTCTCCGGTTCGTCCCAATCTGATTTAAAGTCAACCCGCACAATATCTTTTGGAAGTGATTCACTTTTTTCAAAAACATACTCTTGATTCGGGGAGATAACCTTTTCAATGCATTTAGATTTAGCCTTCCCACGTCTCAAAAACACGTTTATTTCTCTATCTTTCTTAATATTGAGGTAAGTAACAATTACTTTAATATCTCTATCTGTGTGATTAATGAAAGCGAATTTAGTCGATTCAGTAAATCGAGTTGTCCTGTAATATGAAGGATGATTTTTATCTTGCCAAAACCAACCTGATGTTTGACAAATGATTTCAGTTTCCGGCTCTAAAGATACAGAGTGAGGGAGTTTGCAGTTTAACCTATGAGTGCCTAATGACACGGTTCCTTTTAGTATAGGCTCTTTTTTCATTGTGCCGTCTTCAAGGGATAAGATATTAAAGTCTCTTATTTCTCCGAGCACCTCACCAAGCGCCTCTACTTTCCCTTCAAGGTCAGTAACTTCCATGCCGAAGAGTAATTCAACATTTGCTATTTTATGATTGTTATAAATATTTCTAATCACAGAGTGAGATTTAGTCAATATTTTAAAATAGCCTCCACATTGTGATATTTCTTCAATATTTATTTCTCGATCTTGATGTGTATTCACACAAGCAAGAGCTGATATTTCATACTGTAAACTATGAGCTAGTGCACTGCCTTTTTTGGTTTTAGGAAAAAGATAACTAATTTTTGTTGGTACAGGGTCTTTTTCTGGGTTTTTAAAGGATAAAATACCTAGTGCAACCCCAATTAAGATGAAAAATAGAAAATTATCTAAAGTAGATGCAGCCCACGATGTTAAAAAAGAGCTTGGCTTACTTCTATCCCCAAACAATGCATTTAAAGTAGTGGAATTAGGAAACAATGAACCCTCCCACATAAGAAGTATGAGCAACCAAGCAAAATAAATAGCAGTCCCCCATAGCAATAACTTTCCGTGTTTTCGAACTAAACCCATAAATCCCATTACTGCATCCTCTGTTCTGACCAAACTACGCGGCCTATTTGTTGTTTTTTAATTTACTTGTAAGCTTTCATAAAAATGGAACGGGTTAATCTTTGCTATTCTCATAATGTATCGATGAAATTAAGTAAGTGTTTATGGAGGTTTTTAGCTCTTTTTTCATCCTCCGGATTATCAGGGTCAGTTAAGTGTTCTTCTAAATGTATTCTCAATGAGTTAATCATTTCACTCCGTTGGGAAGAACTGAGTTCTTTTCTTTCATTGGCTTTTGCCATTAAGGTAAAGTCTCTTTCAAGCCTTGATATTCGAAACACTTTTTGATTACTACTGTTACGTTCCCATGGAGGGAGAGCTGGTATATTTGAATTGTTACTCAAGTTCATCTTAAGAAGATGGCGTATTTCACTCATTTCAGATTGAAGAATATTAAACTTCATGCTTTCTTCATTACCACTGATATCTGGAATTCTTGCGGCAGATTGCAACGCTAAAAACTTAACAATTGAATTTGAATTATCAGGTTTGCTGGATTCTTCAAAGGTAGATTTAATTGCAATACTAAGCTTTTCTTGGAATGCAATAACTTCGTGATATACCATACCTTTAGGGTATTCAATCGTTTTAATAGGTGCTAAATCAAATACTCGCTTAGTACCCTTTTCTTGAATTAACACTACTGGTTTATCAAAGGCTTGTCTTATGCCAAGTTCAAACATTACATTAGGATTCAGACTACTTAAATCACACACCGCCATTGGTGCATTGAGTATTTTTTTAAGTATAACGTCATGAATCATATTCGTGCTTTCATTATCATCAGCTCTATAGGCTTTATAATCAGCCTTTTTACATGCAGGCTTGATAATGTTGTCGTAAACATGCTTGAAGTGCCCTGAATCATAACCTTCGGGGTCTGATATAGGCATGATGATAAAACATTCATCTAATTCAGTTGTTTTCTCTGCCGTTTCTTTTGTTGGTTTTGGTTTCGCTGCCATAATAATTTCCTTTTACATCCTTTGTCCTGACCAAACCACTCTACCTATTATCTCAAGGTCGGTGCCTGTTAATTGTTCTGGGTTAATTTCTTCTGTGTCGTAGGCTTTATTGTCTGAAATTACTTTAATGGTATTCGACATGGTGAACTGGAGACGTTTAACCAGTAGTTCGCCATTAAAGCGCAGTACATAAATGCCGTTTGTATGTTTTTCTGTATTTTTATCTACCATTATTAACGCATTTTCTTTGATGGTCGGGTCCATGCTGTCGCCTTTGGTCAGCATGATAAAAATATTCTTAGGATTTACACCCAAATCTTTTCGTAACCAATCAGCTCGGAAACTAATGTTCTGCTCTAATTCTTCGTTCTCAACTAACGTGCCATTTCCTGCACTGGCTGAAATCTCATAAAAGGGTAAATTGATATGCGTCCCTTTTGTGTCGTCTTCTTTGTTCTCTAATGTCGCACGGTCAATTATTTTTTGAGGAATTTTACCTCTAGTTCTCCATGACCTTATTGTTGATGTTGATACACCTAAAGCCTTTGATAAATCGATGATTTTGTCTGTTTTGGTTATTCTTTTTAGTTCGTCTATTTCAGAGTTTACGTCATGCACTTAAGCACCTCACAAAAAATAAGTGTTGCAAATGTATCGCTATCGATCTAATCTTTGCTGCAAATGTGTCGCTTTGTGCGCAAAAGTACTTGTTTTGCACATAACTACACAATTTAACTCTAACTGACACATAAGGAAAGCAAAAATGAATATTACGATCAGTGTTAAAGAGCCGTTGTTGTCGATTGCTGAATATGCAAAGCGCGTAGGGGAAACCCCAAAAGTAATACGCGATGAAATTGATAACAAAATACTTCCTTTTATTCAGCCTAAGGAAAAGGGCAAAAAGTTCATCAATATGACGGCGCTATTGATGCTAACCATCGAGGCTGAAGAAAAGAAAGACGAACATAACAAAGTGTGTTGGTCGTAAAACAATAATAAATATTAATTTCAATTTCCTCTGTTGGTGGGGGCGTTTATTACAAACCCACCTTTTTTTTGATGAGGAATTAGTTTACAGGGGAATAGATGAATGGACGCTGAACGTGAAACACCAATTCAAAAAATATTACGTGAGAATGAAGCGCGTAGAACAAGCCAAAGCTCTATAGAAAGTATAGAGGTAATCGCTAAACGTTTATTTAATTTGCAGAAGATTAAAACTCAATTGGGTTTAGTTTCAAATAATAACGCTATCGCCTACCAAGCGAAAATTAAGAAACAATCTCGCACTAATCAATTCGAGAAAACAAGAAATAAAGTAAATGAGTTAACAGGGCTTATTCGTCAAACGAATCAAACGTTGGCGGGGTGCCAGTCATAATAAATATATCAAAAGACCGTCAACACTGGCGGTTACTTACCTCACTTATTAAAGACGATAAAAACAAAGACAAATATAAAATCTTTGTTACTAATAGCGAATTTAAACAGATTCGCTCTTTCGTGTTTAAAAAAACTGAAAACTTACCTCGTTATGTTAAGCGTCGCTTAATTCGTCATTACGTGAGTATATTCAATAAAAAGCGTAAAAATAATGAAAACAATGAGCTTTTTGCCAATGTTTGGTTGCGTGATGTTGTAAAGCCTGTCGCTAAAATATTGAGTGATTGCCCGTTTAAAAACACTAAAGCATTGCGTCGCGATGAACTTATTGAAAACTATGCCAGTAAAGCGGCTGACGATTGCTTGAAAATGGTAACAATGTGCGATACATCAAACGAATACGAAGAAAACATACTTAATGTTTACGATGAATTAGCGGCCTATTGCCGAGAATGGCAAGTTACTCCTCCTTATAAAAATGTTGTGCAAAAAAACAAGTTAATTCCAGCCGCAGAATGTGCAATTTTTCGTCTGCGTTGTGATAAATGGTGGTTACGCAAATTCAAACGCATTAAAGACCAAACCAATGAACATATTTTAATTGCCATTGGTGACGTACAAAAAAAAATAAGCCCGTATATCTCTGCGCAATCTCTCCAAGAGTGGAAACAACAACAAAAAGCTAATCGTGATTACCTAGAAGCGATGGAATTATTCAGCTTTCACACGTGCCCTGATACGGGCAAAGAATACGAACAAATTGTTTCATTGGCTGCTATGGCTGACGCGTCAAGTTCAAACCCTAAAAATCGCTTTACTGAGCTTATGGTTCGTTGTCGTGGTTTAGAAAATCTCAGTATTGATGATGGTTATCAAGGCTTATTCATTACCTTAACGGCTCCTAGTAAATATCACGCACATTCAGACAAGTGGAATGGCTGCACACCTAAAGAAACTCAAGCTTACTTAGTAAGTACATGGGCGAAAATTCGCGCTGAATTAAAGCGTAAAGGCATTACTTATTATGGCGTTCGGGTAACTGAACCTCACCATGATGCAACCCCACACTGGCACTTACTTTTATGGGTTATGCCGAATCAAGGTGATCGCCTAATTTACACCATGGAAGATTACGCAAAACGTGAAGATGGCACAGAAAAAGGCGCTAACGAACATCGTTTCGTTGTTGAGGTTATCGACCCGAACAAGGGGAGTGCAACGGGCTATATCGCTAAATACTTATCTAAAAACATTAATGGTGAATACATTGAAAAAAAGCACATTTCTAATGGTGGCGGCGATTTGTCTGGCACTAATACAGGCGAGTCACTTCAAGTCGATGGAGAAGATTTCGATTCTGGAAAGTCAGCTAACGAAGGAGCGCAACGAGCAACCGCATGGGCAAGCCGTTGGAACTTGCGACAGTTCCAATTCTTCGGTGCTGAACCCGTCACCATCTACCGAGAAGCAAGACGATTATCACTTACTGCAGAAGATGCCGAAGTAGAAAAAATTCGTCAAGCCGTGGAATCTACCGACAAAAAAGGCAAGTGGTATGCATTTACCCAAGCAATGCGTAGCTCAAGGGTTGTTCTTGCTTATGAAGAATCAACCAATGATTACGCTGAAAAAATTAAAAAAATAAAAGGGCTTATTTCCTCAACGGGTTACGAAGAAACTCGCGAGGGATCTTTTGCTCTTAGGAAACGCGGCAGCGGTTCCCCTTGGAGTCCTGTCAATAACTGTACGGACAGCGATTGCGAGGCATCGGGGCTGAAACGTCTAGGTTTTAAGGATAAAGAAATTGAGTACCTGTTCAACGGTTATCGAATTAATACGGGCGATGGTTTTATCTACCAGGTTAAAGACAATCAATTAAGGGAAGAGAGGCAACAAATTGGAAAATATTAAAGAACAGTTTGCTACGGCAAAAGAATATAGAAAAAAAGCGAGTGACTGCACTGCATTTAATCCCACTAAAAAAATGGATTTGGCAGAAAAGGCACTGGATGCAATGGAAAGTGTTATTGGTGGCTTGATTAACCAAGTCGAAGAATTAACAACAAATAAGGGCGTGAACTAATGGCGAAAATCTTAGGCGTTATTCCTTGTGAAGGTTGCGACGGTGAAACCGCAGTTAAGCAACGAGCGAACAGTAAAACAGTGCTTTATCTTCATTGCACATCTTGCGGTATGGATAGCCGAAATACCCCCCGATTACGTGAAAAATGGCTAGCTGCAATTGAAGCGAAAAAAGCAAAACCCGAAAAAGCACAAGAGTCAGTAAAAACGGCACTTGTAAGTGATGCTGATGATGAAGAGTGGGAACCCGAAACTAAGCAAAAGCTATCAAATAACGAAACTCCCGCAGAAGCTACTAATTGGGCGGCTTGGGGCTTCGGTGCTTTGGCTGTTGTTGGTTGTGTTTTTGGTATCAAATTAGCAAATTAAATAAGTGAGATGAAATGAATAATAAAAAAAGTATAGTGGCTCAAGCGGTTGAAGCTGGCATTGAAGACGGACAATTTACCGAAGTGGATAGTCATGAAGATGATTACCTTAATGACCTTGATTTTATTGCCAGTGAAGCGGAAGAAAGTGAAAAGGCTGAAGCGGAAGAAAATCAAGCAGAACAAGGTGAGGGCGAGCCAGAAGATATAAAAATCGACGCTAAAAACGCTCAAATGATTGCGGGTGGTTCACTTGCCGCAATTCAAGGCACTATATCAATGCTTTTAGGTGTTGATGTTAAGTATTCTGATGAACAGTACGAAAGCTTCTCTAAAAACATGGCTCCGCTCATTGAAAAGTATGGCGATAAAATGCCAACGTGGTTAATTCAATATCAAGCTGAAATAAAAGCGGCCAAAGCTATAGCCCTTATAGCTATGGCAACTGTCGGGCAAGTGAAAGCAGCTAAGTACGCAAAACAAAACACAACACCAGAGCAACAAGAAGAAAAGGAAGCGGCATAGTGGCGATTAATAAAGATAATGGGCTTGAAGCTCTGCATTGTTGTTACACCTCTAGAAGTGGCGGCGGTAAAGGTGTTGCGGTTCAATATTCTGGTGTAATGCCTGCCAAACCTTGTTTGGCGATGTTTGACCCGTATTTAGATTATCAATATATAAAAGGTGATCCAAAAAATTCAGGTTTTGCGGGTAAAAATGTTCATCATTATGAAACCCGTTCATCATTCGCAAAAGCATTTATTAAGGCATGGAAGAGTAAAAAACCTTTCCGTGTCGCTTATTCCCCTAAAAATCCAAACCGTGAAGAAATGCTTTGGTTTTGTGACTTAGTGTGGGCGGCTGCTGATGGTAATCGCCGCTTAGATGCTTTGATTGAAGAGTTAGCGCGTTGGACTGATTCACTGGCAAAAGATGATAGTCGCTTGGGTGAATGTTTGACAGGTGGGCGCAAGTTTGGACTTGTTATGCACACGGTTTTTCAGCGACCTACCGAAATCAGTAAAACAATATTGAGCCAATCCCCCTTTAAAATCGTTGGTGTTCAACAAACGGTAGCCGATGCCGAACGAATGGCAAAAGAATGTGGTGTGACGGTTAGTGAGATAAAAGCGCTGGTTCCTCTCACTTATTTCAAAACAGCGGGACTTGATGAAGCTGTTGAAAATATAGATTTAAGACATGTATTTGATAAGCCTAAAAGAAAAAAATAGCCAACAGTCAACAAAAAAGCCGCTTTTAGCGGTTTTTTATTGCCTTTTATATCATTCCCCCAAATAAGCGAACAAGCCTTTAAAGTTCACGCTTACAGCGTTTTAGCCGCAAAACCCCCGAAGTAAAAATAAGTAAAACCGAAGTAAAAACCGTTCGCTTAAAAAGCAAAACTTTTGTTCTCCTATAAATCGTTTTTCAATTCACAAAAATACATATAGGAAAATATTATGGTTTTTAAAGCAAAAGAACTCGCTGTTATTGGCGGCATTTCATTATTAGTTTCAGCGTTGGTTGTTTATTTATCAAATAACAATGACACCGTTGAAGAAACAATCGGCTAACTAGGAGTTAATTATAATGCGCAATAGTTTTAGACCAGCTCCGCGTGAGCTAGATCCAATTAACAAAGTGGCCACTAATGTTCGTGGTTCTATCAAGTTACCTGTAGGCATGACTTATTTCATGATTCAATTTTTAACTAATTTTACGACGGGCGCTCAAATTGCTCGTGCTGAATTAGAGTTGAATGGCGAAATTATCAAAACCTATACAGGTGCTCAACTGAAAATGCTTGAGCTTTACAAAAAGCAAGAAGTTGAAACACCGCGTTTTGTATTTCCGTTAGCGAATGTTGATGCACGAAATATGGGCGGTATTATGTCGGGCGCTTTGGTGACTTATCCAGAAGATAGCTTGATTCTGTATATCACTTTTGGTGATTTATCCGCAGTTGTTACGCCGACATTATCAGCACGTGCTTTTTGGCTTGATAACACGACCGAGCGTTTATTTATTCCGCGTTCGTATGAAACTACCGTGCTATTACCTAAAACAGGTAAGAACCCTATCAACTGGGAGCGTAATGCCAATAAAGCAATTTCACGTTTGCATTTATTGCCTGATTCGGGCGCATTAACTCGCCTAGAAATATACCGCGATAACTTTATCGAATTTGAAGCGGATATTGCCGATATTAATTTCGATTTAAAGTCGATTGGTGGTCAATACGCTAAAAAAGCACCGCAAGCGGGTTATATGCACTTTGACCCTACAGCGACTGGTTTTAATGAAAAAGGCCTATACCCAACGGCTGCACGTGAATCATTAAAATTCAATCTCTTTGGTAACACCGCAGGTCAAGCCGTAACTATTTTAGTTGAAGAACTAGAGTATGTTGCCGCTGCTGCGTAAGGGGGCTTTATGTCTTGGTGGGATGATATAAGCGACAAGCTTGGTGAAGTAAGCCTTGACGATGTTGTCGGCGTTCTTGGTGCTGTAAATGGTGTTGGTAATCAAGGGGCAGAAGTTGCAAGCCAACAAGGTGCGCAACGCGAGTCTTTTACGCAACCTACACATGGTACTACTGCTGATGGTCGCCCCGTATTAGCGGGTAATGGTCAAAATTTGCCAGCACCTTGGTACAACGACCCGTTTAAATTGATGGGCGCGGTTAGTGGTGTTGCATTGGTTTTTTTACTTGCGATTAAAGTCGCTAAATAAGGGGGGATTATGCCGTTATTATTAGTTCCTCTTTTGGCGGGTGGTGTGGGCTTTGGCGCAGGTTGGTTTTCCAACTCAGCTATGAGCAATCTTGTTAAATATGCAGCGATTGGCGGTGGTTTATATCTCGCTTATCGTTACTTACCAAAAGGAGCATAACTTGAGACCTATAAATTATATAAGTCGTTTTTTTGGCAGTCGTCGACCTCGTCGACCTATCTCAGGTCGGTTGATTGGCGGTCGTGGTAATGATTACGGACGGTATCAGACGCCGCCTTTTCGACCTGTTGAGCCAAGAGAAATGGTGATAACAAGCTCTAGAAATCGAGCAAGAAAAGAGCGTGTTGCACAGCGTCGGAATTTAAATCGTCTAAATAAAGGGAAGCTACCGCGCAAATATTTGGCGGGGGCTCAGGAGCGTTAACCATGCCTATGGGAATTGATACAGGCGGCGGGGGCTTTTCAGGCTCCAGTGCTGCCACTGGTGGTAATTCTTCATCAGGTTCAAATTATCAAGGTGGTTTTAATGTTACTCATAACGAAAAAACACCTTGGTATGTGTATGCGTCGGCTGCGGTTGCGGTACTTGGTTTTTTTTACTTTAAATCAATAAAAAGATAGGAGGGGATTGTGGGATTATTTGACAGCAACGCAAACACAACAACCTCTGATTTAAGTGATAAAAGCAATAGCTCAGCGGGTCAAGACTTAATTGATATTGGGCAAGTGTCAGGCAAAAAGAACACGCAAAACATTGATTTGTCGCGTGTTGAAGATGCCTACAATACTGATATTAGTGATTCTTATAATACCGATAACAGGCAAGACTTTTCAGGCGCTTATTCTGGGAACTCTGGAAACTTAACGGTGACCGATGGCGGGGCAATTGATGCGATGGAACGCGCCATGAGTTCTTTTTCTCAGCAAACAAGTAACCAGCTTGCAACGACTCAAGCGTTAGCTCAAAGCGTGACTACGGGCGGTCAAACGGTTGTTGCTGAAACTGCGGCAAAAATAATTAAATACATAAGTTGGGGATTCGGCGGTTTAGCTGTCGCATTTCTAGCCACTAAGGTTCTGAAATGATAGATATAACCCTTAAACCTAATGAGAAACTCCCCTTGTCAGCAACCGCACGCTATTTTGTTGTGCGCTCTGTTGGTGAGGGGGTTGCTTTGTCTATTCGTAACTCGCAAGAAGTACAAGTACAAAACTCTGATGTTATTGATTTACATGGGAGTGATGAAATATCAATCGTTAATACAAGTACACAAAATCAATCGATTAAATTTCAATTAAGCCCGTTTAAAATTGAAGTGGGTGCCAATAAAAACACCATTAAATCAATTGAAGAAATCGTCAAAGTGCAATTTGATGAAGCGTTTACTGTTGGCGCTGTCACCCAGTCTGGTGGCACACCTTGGAACGTTACATTAACCAGTGAAGCCGATTTAAAACCCGCGAATGAAAACAGCCATTTACCTGCTGTATCTGTAGCTACAGGGCAAACGGTACTTTTATGTGCGGCAAATGCCAATCGTAGAGAGGTTCGCCTTTCTATCAAGGGCGACCAAATAGGTGGCGTATACCTTGGAAAGTTAGGTTTGCTGACTGGACAAGGTGGGTGGCTTGATGTTGGAATGGTTGACTACCTTTCTACGCAAGGCGCTTTGTATGCCCAAAATCCGAATGACCAGACGGTCACTATTCAAGTACTTGAGCTTAACCGCACTTAGTGGTGCGGTTGGCGGTTTAATCGTTAAGAATTATGAAGGAAATAATAAAATGAGTGGTGCTGTAGCAAGTGTTATTTCAGTATTGAAAAGTTTTATCGGCTTTACCCGTAACTTTGAAACGGTGACTGATGCAAAAGCAGATAAGTGGTTACGTGTTGGTCAGAAAATCAGTATTGACGAAAGGGGCGGCGCTGTATTCCAAGTGAAATTAAAGGCTGATAACCCAGCCGATGAATATGGCGCAATAGCAAGTACAGTATTGACGCTATTCGCTTTAGTGATAGAAAAAACCGATTCCAGTACGATTGTTTGTTATGGCGCGAAAAATGATGGTTTAGTTAATGATTTTGGGGCTATGAAAGCAATGCACGACGATACAGGGCGAATTAAATTAGCGTATCGGGGTAACCATCTTTTACAAGGAACACTGTCATTTTCGGCAGGTACTCAGCGTAAAGAAATAAACTTTAATAAAGCAAAAGTTAAAATTGGAACGATTAACGGTGACTATCTTTTTATTATTAATGGCTCCGCATCAGTACAAAGCTATTTGAATTTTATCAGTAACGGGCAGGTTGATTTAGCTGGAGCTAAAGGGTTGATTGATTGGAATAATGGCTCTCATACGTCTGGATTAAGGGATATATATATATATGATTCAACAAATCGCGCTGACTCAAATGCAGTAAGAAGTTTTAACAGCTTTAATATGATATTTGATAATTTCAGAACAAGCGGTTCACTTGGTGGCACTCACCTATGGTATATCGAAGATAAAAACATAACAGGTTTTCATAATTTAACCAACGTGAAGCTCAAGGACTCAATACTACAAACTAATCAAAACAACGCGGTATTAGTAAAAATTGATTTGCCTGATACAGCGGCGGATACCATTACATTAGAAAATACAGCTTTAAAGGCTAACGGAAATAACTCGTTTTCTTTGGATATTGATGGCTACATCAACTGTTTAAAACTTGACGCTTTACATTGTGAATCCTCATTCACAGCTTTTAGAACGGCAGCAGGAAAAACAATCAACGCAGAAATATCAAACTGTATATTTTCAGATGTTGAAAATTGTTTTGATTGGGGAGCTTCAGGTTGGATTAACTGGAGTAACAATAGGGCCGTAGCAGGGGCCAACGTTAGAACAGGCAAGAAAGTGTTTACACTGATGAATGCAGAGGTCAGTCTCCAAGGTACATATATTGTCGACGGGTCAAAATATGATAATACAATTGCCGCAGGAACTGGGAGGTTTAGACGTGACAAAAGCGAGTTAACCAGAAAAACTAATGCAGCAACTAATATTACAAAAATGGACGATTGCAGAGAGTTCTTTAGTACAGTCCCTAGTCCTACTTATAATTTACCTGACCTTGCGGACGTTGGTGCTGGGTTCTGTTGCGGGATTATGACTCGCTCAGGTACAACAACAATAAATAGTGATGTAGCTGATAGAATTTTGGGTGTTTCAGGCTCTACAATCGGTGGCGGTATCAATACAGGTGGCTCGGGGAATTATATTAAGCTCATGAGTCAAAATGATGGTAATAACCTTTATTGGCAAGTTGTATCGATTGTTAGTACGTGGTCAGGCTTTTAATGTCATTACGCGGAATGAAAAGCAGCAGCCAAATAAGTCTACGAAAAAACAAAAGGGGTATGTAGTGACTAAATACCATTATCTGGTGCAACTTTTACTTTTACCAATAGGAATATATTTTCTAATGAAAAAACCAAAAAATGTACGTAACAACAATCCGCTGAACATTAAAGAATCAGCAAACTGGGAAGGCGAAAGAAAAGCCAACCTAGATAACGTTTTTGAAGAATTCAAAACACCTGAGTACGGCTTTCGTGCAGGTTACATTATTCTTCTTCAATATCTTGAGCGTGGCGAAGATACCATTGAAACCATTCTCGCTAAGTGGGCACCAGCGAACACCGACGAGAATAATCACACACAAAGTTATATTGATTATGTAGCGGATAAAATTCAATTGTCATCTGATGAATATGTCAGTCCGGCCATGTTGCCAGAACTCATGTTGCACATGTCAGTTTTTGAAGGCTCAAAAGGCTTTTTCACTATTGAGCAATCATTAGCGGGTGCTGATTTGGCAATGCAGGAAGATTTTGTACAAAGTCGCCTTGCTCGCATTGAAAAAAATAGCGGTTGGTTTGGGGGATTATTTGCCTAATGAAAATTAATACAAGTATGGTGATAACGGCAGTTGTGGGCTCTTTGCTCGGTGCGTTCGTTATCTATCAAGTTAAAATACGCACTAAGGGGATAATTGACGATGCTTAGTACCATTATTAATTTTATCGCTAAGCCATTCGCCGATATTGTCGGCGGTTGGCAAGGCAGAACAACAGCAGCTGCACAAACAGTTAACGAACTTGCTTTGCTTGAAGGTGACTTAAAGAAAGCCCGTTTAACGGCTGATATTCGCCGTATTGAGAATCAAGACAATGCTGATGCAGACTACGACCAAAAGGTATTAGATAACCGTAAATATACAATCATGGACGATTTACTGATTGTTTTCTGGTTAGGTATTTTTATCATGCACTTTATCCCAAACTACGCGCCAAAAATGGCGGCAGGATGGTCAGCAATAGGCAAAGCGCCATGGTGGTTCCAGTTTGGCATGTTGGGAATATTAGTTTCTACGCTTGGCCTGATGCGATTATTTAGAATGTACACGGAAAATAAATTTAGCTTTGGGAGTAAAAATGGAAATTGATATTAAAGATGCGGCCTTTCTGGCGACACAAGTTGTTATTGTCAGCACAATGATTATTAACAACCGACAGAACATCTCTCATTTAAAGCAACAGCAATCAGATTTAAAAGACTGGATAAAGTCATTACAAGAAAAAGTAAATGATCTTAGGGTCAAAGTCGGGATATAAAAAAACCGCAATTAAGCGGTTTTTTAAAACAGACTGTCGCCAATCTGTCGCCAAATCTAAAAGTTACTAGGTATAACTAATTGATTAAAAAGGGCTTTATTTGGTGGAGCGGGGGGGAATCGAACCCCCGTCCAAAAAACCTACATCCTCGGTACTACATGCTTAGTCGATTATTTATTTAACCAATTAGACGCCAATCGACAGGCT
>Ga0209291_1001535_pt1 | contig 20337 bp, 14 predicted proteins | sample GOMGulsemesocosm_FD_184633 | JGI IMG/M metagenome (GOLD analysis project Ga0209291, IMG submission 184633) | Methane-oxidizing microbial communities from mesocosms in the Gulf of Mexico - GOM9B Gulf of Mexico (SPAdes) (version 2) | ecosystem: Environmental > Aquatic > Marine > Cold seeps...
TCATCAAATCAGTCACGCCAATTAACGACACTAACGCGGTATCTTTTAATAATACCATCCACTGGTTACCTAAACCCGGTAATGCTAGACGCCATGCTTGCGGTAAAGTAATACGTAAGAAACAACGCACCGGCCCCATACCAAGCGCTTGTGCAGCTTGCTGCTGACCTTTTGGTACAGATTGAATTGCCGCACGCAACGTTTGCGAAGCATAAGAAGAAAAGATAAGCGATAACGCCACCACACCACTCCAGAACGGACTGATGTCATAAAATTCATCGGTTAATAAAAACAGGATATGGGTGCCACCGAAGAAAATAAAAAATACGATCAATATCTCAGGTAAACCACGTAATACAGTAACAAATAAACTAATCGGCTTGGCAATAAGTGGGTTCTTTTGCATTTCTGCAACACAGAATAAAATAGCGAGAACCAAGCCAACCAACAAGGATGTCAGCGCGAGGCCAAGGGTGATTTTTGTTGCATCCAATAATAATTGAAGCTGCAAAAGATCCATAAAAACTCCGGACGTAAAAACAAAAAGTGCCCCTAAAAGGCACTTTAAAATGAATTATCTCGTTACCACAATAACTTGGCTATTATGCCCTGCTCTTGCACTGCAACTCAGGCCGAGATTAGACACTGTTAGCTGTTATTTAGCAAAGTATTTTGCGTAAATTTTATCGTAAGTACCGTTCGCTTTAATTGTTTGCAAACCTTTGTTCAGTTTAGCTAATAATTCAGCGTTATCTTTACGTACTGCAATGGCAAAACCAGCACCAAAGTATTTCGCGTCAGTCACGGCTTTACCGACTGTTTCGTAGTTACCACCGCTGTGCTTAGTTAACCACTCATGCGCAACTGCAGAGTCTGCAAATACACCATTGATACGACCATTTTTAAGGTCTAAAAATGCTTTTTGGTACGATGGGAAGTTAAGTAATAATACTTTTTCATCCGCATAAGTATCTGTCATGTATGCTTGGTGAGACGTACCGTTTTGTACACCAACTGCTTTACCTGATAAATCAGCAACTACATTATACTTACCTTTTTCAGCTACAAGTACCGCTGAGTTTTCATAATAAACATCAGAAAAATCAACTTGTTTTTGACGTGCAGGCGTTACGTCCATTGCGGCAATAGCAGCATCATAACGACGGAATTTAAGGCTTGGGATCAGACTATCAAATGATTGATTAGCAAAACTACATTCTGCTTTTAATTCAGTACAAACTGCGCGAGCGATATCAATATCAAAACCTTGGAATTCGTTATTTTCATCCATCATTTCAAACGGAGGATATGTCGCTTCAGTTACGAATTTGATTTGTTCTGCAGCAGTTACTTGCGCCGCTGCTGACGTTAGAATTAATGCAGTGAGTAATTTTTTCATTTGGGTCGTCCTATTCCTAATATTTTTAATAATCTAATGTTTTAAACTATTTATAAATTAATGCTTTAAGTAATTTGTAAACTGCGGCGTTTGTGGTTGCTGGAAGTGCTCAGCACCACCAAATTCAACAATTTCACCGCTTTCAAGATAACAAACCTGACTAGCGACTTTACGCGCGAAGTCCACTTCGTGCGTGACAACAACCTGGGTAATACCCGTAATTGCCAGTGATTTAATGATTTCAGCTACTTGGTTGGTCACCTCTGGATCTAACGCCGCAGTCGGTTCATCAAATAACAATACTTCTGGTTTCATCATTAAAGCACGTGCAATCGCGACACGTTGCTGTTGACCACCTGATAAGGCTAATGGAAATACATCGGCTTTATCAGCTAGTTGTAATTGCTCAAGGATCTTCATGGCCTCTTCACGAGCGTGTTGTTTTGTTTGCTTTAAAATCTTAACCGGTGCTTCAATTAAGTTATCCATCACAGACATATGCGGCCACAGGTTGTATTGCTGAAAAACCATGCCCACTTTCTGTCTTAACATCTGACTACGCTTGGTTAATTTTTTATCACTCAGCTTAGTAGAAAAATCAAATGTTTCACCGGCAATACTGATTGAACCGTTATCGGGTGTATCAAGTAAATTAAGTACGCGCAACAGTGAGCTCTTACCCGCACCACTTGGACCAAGCAGTACTAAGGTCTCGCCTTTTGCACATTTAAGGTCGATGTTTTGTAATACATCAAGTTGACCCCAAGATTTACAGATGTTTTTTAGTTCGATGCTCATAACGGTAACTGAATATAATTGCACTAGATGCGAGTATAATAACCGAATAAACTTCAAAATCAACATAAATATTCACTTTAATTCGGTTTTTATGCACAAATGCCGAATTAACCAAATAAGCTAGATAAAATATACCCTGCTGGTATCATATGCATAATTATTCAGTTCATCGCGCGTCAAACGCATTTACTATTCACCTGCGTGACTTAGTGACTGACTTTATGAATAAGCTATAAAATTAGCTAAAGTTTTATTATAAAGTCATATTGAATTTAACATTTGTAGCTTGAATTATAGATGAATCAACTGACATGGTAAAAATATGAGTGAAAAACAAGATCAGTTAGTAAAAGCATTTAAAGGATTATTGAAAGAAGAGCACCTTGGCTCACAAGGCGAAATTGTTGATGCACTAAAGGAACAAGGCTTTGATAGTGTCAATCAATCAAAAGTATCACGGATGCTCAGCAAATTTGGTGCGGTACGCACACGCAATGCCAAAGATGAAATGGTATATTGTCTACCTGCAGAGTTAGGTGTGCCAACCATTAGCAGCCAGTTAAAAACCTTAGTATTAGATATTACCCATAATGAATGCCTGATTGTGATCCAAACCAGCCCGGGCTCGGCACAATTAATTGCGCGTTTATTGGATTCATTAGGCCGTACAGAAGGTATTTTGGGCACAATTGCCGGTGATGATACTATTTTCATCACCCCGACCAGTACCACGATTATTGCTGAAGTTGATAGTGCGGTAAAAGAGCTGTTTGAGTATATCTAGTTGCCAGTGATCATCACAATCGACTGTATTTCTGAGCAGGTTTGGCGCTGAGTTGAATCACGCTAAACCTGCTCCGTTATCTGCCATTATCTGTTAATCGCAATCAAACAATACCAAATCATGGTCTTCCACCGTGACACTCACCACATTATCAACCACCATCGGCTGTTGCATTGATACTGATAACTCTATTGCCGACTCTGCAGTTAAAGTAATAGTGCAATGGGTGGTCATACCTAGGAACTGTTGTTGCGTGATCTTGGCAATACCTTGGTCTGCAACAGCTAATTTTAATTGTTGTGGTCGCAGTGCTAACAATTTACGCGCTCCGACAGCAGCGGTTAATTTTTGCTTACTACTGATCATACCTAATGCAGTTTGTACACTGTACTCATCTAATACCAGCGCATCTAAGTAATTAACCTTACCTAAGAAATCAGCAACAAAACGTGTGGCAGGTTGATTATATAATTCACTTGGCGTACCTAACTGCTCAATTTTACCTTGATGGAAAACCGCTAACCGATCAGCAAAAGCAAACGCTTCTTCTTTACTGTGAGTGACAAAAATAGCGCTCATGTTATGCGACTTAAGTAAACCACGCATCTCTTCAATTAAGTGATGACGTACTTGGCTATCAATATTAGAGAAAGGTTCATCCAGTAACAACAGCTCAGGTGAACAGGCTAACGCACGGGCAATCGCCACACGTTGCTGCTGCCCGCCAGATAATTGATGCGGATAACGATCAGCAAACTCGGTTAGATTCACTAACTGAAGTACATAATCAAGTTTTTCTTTTTGCTTAGCTTTACTCTGTTTATGTAAACTGAACAACACATTATCAGTCACCGTCAAATGTGGAAATAGCGCATAATCCTGAAAAATCATACCGACATTGCGCTTTTCAGGTGCCAGATTGAGTTCAGCATTATCAACCGCATGACCATTAATATCGATACTGCCTTGGGTTGGTGGTAATAACCCGGCAATCAATTTTAACGTGGTGGTTTTACCACAGCCACTGGGGCCTAATAGACATAGGATTTCATTTTTGCCTAATTCTAGATCCAGTCCCGTTAAAATATCGACGCCAGCATAACTACAATGTAGATCTGAAATACGTAAAGCAGGTGAAGAAGATGTAATCATCAGTGCTGTTGCTCCAAAGAACGGTTCAAGAAAATAAGCGGAATCAATCCAACTAACACGATCACGATCGCTGCCAGTGCAGCCTGCTCTAACATTTCATCAGACGCGAACTGGAACACATAAGTGGCGAGTGTTTCATAATTAAATGGACGTAATAACAAAGCTGTAGGCAGTTCTTTCATTGATTCAATGAAGACTAACAAGAACGCCGCTAATACCCCTTTACGGATCAAAGGAATATGTATTTTACGGATCATGCTATTGGGACTGTGTCCTAAAGTACGTGTCACCATATCTAACGACGGCGATATTTTATCAATACTACTTTCAATCGAACCAACCGCAATGGCTGAAAAACGAATAAGATAAGCGAAAATAAGCGCAAAGGTAGTACCCGTAAAGACCAGACCAGGTGTCCAATCCCATAATAATTCAGTTAAATCATTTAACAAAAAGTCAGCTGAGGTCAACGGAATAATAATACCAATAGCCAATACCGTACCTGGTAGTGCATAACCCATGGTACTGATACGAGCAGGAATAGTCGCATATTTCGTGCCTACTAAGCGGCGATATAGACCCAATAAGATCGCGCAAAGCACAGCTAAACCAGCCACAATAACGGCAAGAATCAAGCTGTTTGCGCTATATTGAAAAAACTCTTCAGTCCAAGACTCCGCAAAGTAGTGCCATGCATAATTAACTAATACGGCAAAGGGTAATAAGAAACCAGCAAACACTAATAGCCAACACCAAGCCATCGCCAAGTATTTAGCTGCGCCAGTTAATTGATAACGTACTTCTTGTTCATGCAGCATGCTTTTTTGAAATACTTGCTGTTTACGTCGAGCGAAACGTTCTAAACCGACAAACAATAAGATCACCGATAATGTCATCACCGATAATTGCGCGGCCGCCGTTAAACTACCATGACCAATCCAAGTATCGTAAACCGCTGTCGTCAGCGTATTTACCGCAAAGTAATTCACCGTAGCAAAATCAGCAACAGTCTCCATCGCCACTAAAGATAAGCCAACCGCAATCGCAGGACGCGCAAGCGGCAAAGAAACCCGTAAACAGCTCGACAATGCAGAGCTGCCCAGCATACGACTAGCTTGGATAAGACAGGTAGATTGTTCGAGAAAAGAAGTACGGGCTAATAAATACAGATAAGGGTATAACACCAAAGCTAAAACCGTGGCAGCACCGGGAATAGTTCGAATATCAAAGAACCAATAATCACTGGCATTTTCCCAGCCAAACACAGCGCGTAAGGCAATTTGTACCGGTCCGGCATAATCAAACATATCGGTATAAATATAAGCGACGATATAAGCAGGCATCGCCATCGGTAACATTAATGCCCATTGTAAGCTTTTGCGTCCGGGGAAATCACACATGGCAATAAGCCAAGCGGCAGGTAAGGCAATAATACAGCTGATTAAACAAACAAGGAAAACAAGGACAAGGGTATTTTGAACATAATCGAGGAGAACGGTATCAATAAGGTGTTGAAAAACGTCTGCGCTGGGGCCGATTGCTTGATAAAACAAAGCCACAATAGGTAGCGCTAACATGATCGCAATAAACCAACTACTAGAATGCCAAGAAAAGGCTAACTTATGATTCATGAACGGAAAAATAACTCCTGTTTAGATACGCGAAAAGGTTGGCTAGTTACAAAGTAACTTTACCAACCTTTAAATCAGTCAATTGGCAACGGATTAAGTTGCAATTTCAACTGTTAACCCCAACAAATCTAGGGGCTTATGTATTCTACAAGTCGAACTTAACTTCATCAAGTAGTCTTAGTGCAGCTTTACGATGTTTTGCAATTTCTGCGACAGGCATGTAATCTGCGTTGAATTCACCCCAAGATGAAACTAACTCAGACGCTTTGATACCAGCTTTAACAGGATATTCCATGTTAACTTCAGCATACATTTGTTGTGCTTTCGCGCCAGATAGGTATTCCATTAGTTTAACCGCGTTACCTTTGTTCGGTGCGTATTTTGCTAATACCATACCAGAAACGTTCACGTGAGCGCCGTGGTTCGCTTGGTTAGGGAAGTTAATGTTAACAGATTCAGCCCAAGCAACTTGTTTTGGATCTTTTAGCATTTTACCTAAGTAGTAGCTGTTACCAAGAGCAACAGTACAAACGCCTTCTTTAATCGCTTTAACTTGTGCACGATCGTTACCTTGTGGTTTACGTGCTAGGTTAGATTTAACACCTTCTAACCATTCTTTAGCTTCAGCTTCACCGTGATGTGAAATCATCGATGAGATAAGCGCTACATTGTATGGGTGTTTACCTGAACGAGTACAGATTTGACCTTTATATTTAGGGTCTGCAAGTTCTTCGTAAGTGATGTTAGCAACGTCGCCATAAACTTCACGTGATGTGTAAATGTTACGAACACGTGTAGTCAGTGCAAACCACTGACCATCTGGGTCACGGTATTGTGCAGGAATATTATCTTCTAATACGTCGCTTGATACAGGCTGAGTAACACCGTTATCAACAGCTTCAACTAAGCGGCTGATGTCAGTTGTTAGTAATAGATCGGCTTTTGATAAACGACCTTCACGTTGCATTCTATCTGCCAGTCCTTTCTTCGCAAATACAATGTTTACCTTCACACCAGTATCTTTAGTGTATTGTTCAAGGATCGGATTAAGCAGATTCGCTTGGCGATTTGAATAAATATTAACTTCTTCACCAGCAAAAGCCGTTGCGCTCATTAGTGACGTTGTTAATGCCAAAGCAGATAAACCAAATATTCCCTTTTTCATCCTTTACCTCTAAATACGAATTGTTTACATAATTTACAATATGCAGCGGAGTTTATAAGAATATAAAGCTTTTCACAAGTGCAAATGATAACAATTATCACAAAGATTTAATCTAGATCAATAAGCCTGCCCGTTTTTTATCTGCCGATAAAAAACGGGCTATTACGATTGTAGTTTTTATTTCAGCAACAGTTATAACTTGCGACCATTACGAATTTTCCATTCTAAAACATAGCCATACAATGATGGGATGATAATTAATGTTACTAACATCGAGATAACACAACCCCAACCGACAACCAAGGCCATCGGTGACATATAGTTATCATAACCACCTAAACCATAAGCCAAAGGCACTAGTCCAACCACAGTAGTGATGGTTGTCAACAGAATAGGTCTAACCCGACTTTTCGTGCCCGCGATAATAAATACCATCACATTATTGCGATCTAACGTGGGTAACGTTGAACGGAAATGCCAAATCAATACCAAGCTGTTATTCACCATAATGCCAATTAAGGCAATAATACCTATGATAGAAAAAAAGCTAAGTACCTGATTATGTAAAAACAAAATAAATAACGCACCAGCTATGCCAAATGGCACTACAGTCAATACCATCAAGGCTTCTGTTATCCGATCAAACAACAATAATAGCAAAATACTAATACCTGCAAATGCCATCAGAATCGCGATACTAAAACCCTGTTGCGCCTCTGCAGTTTCTAATATTTGACCTGCTGCAACTAATCGAGCCCCCGCGTAATCTTGACCAGAAAAAGCCGCCATCACATCATCAAATACTGCGATTGGATCTGTCACTTTCGGATCTATGCCTGAAGAAACTCGGATCACACGTTCACCATTATAATGACTGATCTGCGATGCCGACTTGGTATCAACCCAACGGATCAACTTACTCAATGGGACTAAATTGCCATCACTTGCTCTGACATTCAGGTTATTCAGTTCTGCTAAGGTTTTATCGTTTTCCTCTAAACTAATACGGAAGAATACTTCTTCTTCGCCATTAAAGATCCGTGAAATACGTTCACCTTCAACTGCGTACTTAATTAAATCACCGACTTGCTGGGCACTAATACCGTAATAATTCAGCCATTGGTACTGCAGCTGTGCTTCGACACGTGGCTGACTATCATGCAGATCACGGCTAACACGACTGGTACCATCTAGCTGATCCAAGAATGCTACCAAATCATTGGCTAACCTTTCACGACCAAGATCACTACCACCCACGACTTTAATATCAACGGGACGACCAACAGGTGGACCGCCACCATCAATATCAAATTCGACTTGCGCTAGCCCTGAAATTTGCTCTCCGAGTTCCTCCCACTCTGCGACAATATCTTCAGCACTGCGGTCACGACTGTTCACCGGCGTTAGTGAGATCACCCAATAACTGCTCGGGGTACCGATCTCACCATACCAAGAAGATACTTCAGCTGTGTTGTCAAATAATGCTTCTAACTCTTGAGTACGTAACCACACTTCATCCAATGATAATTCAGGATCAGTTTCAGCACCGACTTCAATTAAGTAGGCACCATCAGTAGGAAAAAATAAAAAGCTCAGTTGTTTATACGAAAAACTACCAAGCCCAATGCATAGCAACAAGGATAAGCTAATCACCCATTTACGCTTTACTAACATCCAGGCAATTGCATTATTAATTCGATTGAATCGCGCATCACAGGTTTGTTTTACTTGTTTACGTTTCTCTAATACACCTTGTAAATGTGCAGGAATAAAAAACAGCGCATCAAGAAAAGAAAAACAAAGTGCAACGATCACCGTTAGTGGGATCACATACATCATTTGACCGCTATTTCCCGGTAAAAACAGCAAAGGAATAAACGCAATCATGGTACTTAAGATACTGGCCGTAATGGCGGGGAATACCGCTTTGACACCATTGCTAACCGCCTTTTTAATAGGCTGTCCTTCTTCCACTAAGCTGATGATTTTATCACTGACTACCACTGCATCATCGACAATGATACCGATAATCAAGATGAGTGCGGACAAGGTGTAGGCATCTAAAATCTGTCCTAATGCAGGTAATAACGCTAAGGTACCTAATAAACACACAGGGATTGAAACAGCGACCCAGAAAGCAATCCGTTTATCTAGAAATAACGCTAATACCACCAGCACCAGAATTAAACCGACTAAGCCGTTGTTACGCACAATCTCTGATTTAGCACGGATCTCATTGGCTAAATCAAAGCCAACATCCAATTTATAATCATCACCAAATTGCAATTCCATCGTAGCTAATAAATTACGTACTTGAGCTGAAGTCGCCAGTACATCGGCACTTTCATCGGTACGTAAATCAAACAGAATGCTTTTTTGACCATTGAGTGAACCAAAGGCTTCGGCTTTTTGGAAGGTATTGCTGATATCACCAGCCACATCTTTTAATTGAATATTGGGCATAAAACCAATGAACATATCACCCAATTTATTAATGTCATCAAGTTCAGCAATGGTGATGAGTTCGGGGTTATCTTGTAATAACTCCAAACGTCCGCCACTGATTAACACATTACGTTCGGCAATAAGTTGGGCAATTTCACCCACCGTCAACCCATAACGCTGTAGCTGCACTGGCTCTAAGGCAATTAAAAATTCAGGATCACGTAAATCAATCGGATGCACCTGGCCAATGCCCTCCACACGGCGTAAGCCAAGTTCTAATGTTTTTGCACGTTCTCTTAATAAGTTATAAGGTAAATCACTACTAATACCGACAACCATAAAATCGAGACTGTAAGATTTCTTAATCGCTAATGTCGGCGCATCAGTCACCCCGGCAGGCAGATCCGACACCCTAGAAATAGCATCACGGATATCCTGATACACAATATTAGGATCGGATACGCCGCTGTTTAACGCAAAATCAATGGAAGAGACCCCGACTTCAGAGGTTGAATTAAACTCTTTAATTCCAGAAATAGATAACAGCTCTTTTTCTAATTTGCTGGTGACATTACTCTCGATATCCGAGGCTGATGCTCCAGGGTAAACCGTGGTGATCGTGCCATCGCCCATATCAAAACGCGGTTTTTCGGCTAACGGTAATTGCGTTAACGCGAACAAGCCCAGAACAATCAATACCAATGTGAGTATCTTTGCAGCCAATCGACGTTGACTTAGTAGCGTTAATAAGAACTGCATGTTCACACTCCTTGTTCAGCTAATTCAACACGTGCTTGCATACCAGGTTTCAGCTCTCGATGACTATTGTCTAGTAATACTTCGACTAAAAAGCCTGGTTCATTAGTCTGAAAAGCGGGCGCAAGGATCACCACACTCCCGGTTAAATGCTTGTTGTTTAACGCCGGGATGGTGACACTAACGATATCACCAACATCCATTGCAATAACATCTGATTCAAGTAAGTAAAAACGCACTTTCACCTGACTCATATCCACCAGTGTATATAATGGTTCACCAGTAGGGATAAACTGACCTAGCTCTAAATTTCGCGTTAGAATAACGCCAGCAAATGGCGCTTTTATTTCTGATTTATCTTGTTGACGTTTCGCCATCGCCAGCTTGATCTTATCGACTTCAACCTGAGCTTTATTGGTATTGGTTTTTCGACGCTGTTCATCAAATTCACTGGCCGAAATACCCTTGGTTTTATACAAGGCTTGGTAACGTTGTAATTGTTTCTCTTGTATCTTAAGTTCATTAAGGCTCACAGCCAACTCAGCTTTAGCAAGCTGTACATTCAATAAATTATCTGCGATAGATAACTTGGCTAACGCTTCACCTGCGCTAACCAGATCACCAATATCTTTATCAAACTCATCAACAATTCCCGTGATTTCATTACTAATAATGACACTACGCGCAGCAACGAGTTGTCCTGTCACATAGTTATCAGCAAACTGATAATTAGGTGATACAGGTAGTGGTTCAGGTTGAATTGCGGTTTCAGCAATCGCACTCGTTACCGTGAGTGATAACATCAAAAAAGTAAAATATTTAACTAGGTTATGAATGATCATGTCAGCCTCGAACTTCCATATTGATAGATGATAGGTAAAACAAATTAAAGGTGCTAACGCATCTTATTTGCTCATTACCGACAGCATACAAAAGTCGATGTGAATAAAAGATGAATAAATGGGAGTTATTCTTATTTACTAAATTAAATATAAAAAAAATGACTACAGTAGCTGCAGCCATTTAACAAATAAGTGTTGCTAGAAAGAGTTATTTAACTATCGCTGAGCATATCACCTTTATCTTCTAACCAAGTACGACGGTCTGCAGAGCGTTTTTTCGCTAACAACATATCCATCATCGCTAATGTTTCTTCCGCATTGTCTACGGTCAGTCTCACAAGACGACGAGTATTGGGATCCATAGTCGTTTCACGTAATTGCAGTGGGTTCATTTCACCCAGCCCTTTAAAGCGCTGTACGTTAACTTTACCGCGTTTCTTCTCGGCTTCAATACGGTCGATAATACCGTTTTTCTCGGCTTCATCTAATGCATAAAAGACTTCTTTACCAATATCAATACGGTATAACGGTGGCATCGCCACAAATGCGTGTCCAGCATCAACCATGGTTCTAAAGTGTTTGTAGAACAAAGCACACAGCAAGGTCGCAATATGTAGACCATCGGAATCGGCATCCGCCAAGATACAGATCTTGCCATAACGTAAACCAGAGATGTCATCCGAGTCAGGGTCGATACCCAGTGCTACAGAGATATCATGCACCTCTTGTGATGCCAGTACTTGCGCAGAGTCGACTTCCCAGGTATTTAAGATCTTACCACGCAGTGGCATTACCGCTTGGAACTCACGATCACGTGCTTGTTTTGCCGAGCCACCAGCAGAGTCACCTTCCACTAAGAACAGTTCAGAACGCATTGGGTCTTGGCCTGAACAGTCGGTTAGCTTACCCGGTAATGCAGGACCACTGGTCACACGTTTACGGGCTACTTTCTTACTCGCGCGTAAGCGTTTTTGCGCGTTGTTAATACACAAATCAGCAAGTAATTCAGCCAGATCTGTATTCGAGTTTAACCACAATGAAAACGAATCTTTTACCACACCAGAAACAAATGCTGCGCACTGACGCGATGATAAACGTTCTTTAGTTTGCCCGGCAAATTGTGGGTCTTGCATCTTCACTGACAGGATATAAGAACAACGTTCCCAAATATCATCGGGTGTTAACTTAACGCCGCGGGGTAGTAAATTACGGAATTCACAGAACTCACGCATGGCATCCAGCAAACCTTGGCGTAAACCATTCACATGGGTACCGCCAAGTGCAGTAGGGATCAAGTTAACATAACTTTCAGTAACTGATTCGCCACCTTCAGGTAACCAGATAACCGCCCAATCAGCCGCTTCATTATTAGCCGAAAAACTGCCGACGAATGGTGATTCAGGTAATGTAGCCCATCCTTTCAATGACTCCATCAAGTAATCTTGCAGGCCTTTTTCAAAGCACCACACATGTTTTTCTTTATTAACTTTATCGTCAAATTTAATGCTTAAACCTGGGCACAGTACCGCTTTAGCGCGTAAGTTATGCATCAGGCGTTTAGACGAGAAATTACCAGAATCAAAATAGCTCGCATCTGGCCAGAAATGTACTTTGGTACCCGTAGTGCGGATACCAATAGTGCCAATTACTTCTAGTTCAGATACCTTTTCACCATTTTCAAAGGCAATTTGGTAAATTTGACCACCACGTCGAATAGTAATTTCAACGCGTTTCGATAACGCATTTACAACTGAAATACCTACACCGTGTAAACCACCAGAGAACTGATAATTATCGTTAGAGAATTTACCACCCGCATGTAATTTAGATAAAATAAGCTCAACACCACTCACCCCTTCAACAGGGTGAATATCAACCGGCATACCACGACCATCATCGGTAACTTCTAGCGATTGATCCGCATGCAAAGTAACAGTAATGCTCTGAGCATGACCTGCTAACGCTTCATCGACACTGTTATCGATAACCTCTTGGCCAAGGTGGTTAGGGCGTACTGTGTCGGTATACATACCGGGTCTACGACGTACTGGTTCGAGACCATTTAGGACTTCAATCGAGCCCGCGTTATATTCTTGAGTCATGAGTTTCTTTTATGCTGTTCGTTACATCTACTTGAATGCAAGAAAGGTTAAAATATCGCTAAGATAACGTTCGAATCCGATAAAGGCATGATCACCGCCCTGCTCTATCGTTAATTTTGCCGCATTATATTTTGCTGTTGCTTGGTTATAGTCTAACACTTCATCATCGGTCTGTAATAGTACCCAGATCGTTTCAGGGTTAACTAATGTCGGACAATCCAGTGCTCGCAGTTCATCAATATGCTGCTCGGCAAGGGTAAATATGTTTTCGGTATACGGATTGGTATTTTCACCTAGATAATCCACCAGCAGCTCATAAGGTTTAACTGCCGGATTAATGATGACCGCAGGACTATTAAATACCTGGTTCACTTTCGTCGCATAATAACCGCCAAGTGAGCTGCCCACCACACCTAACTGATAGCCAGGGTAACGTGCCACAATCGCTTCTATCTGTAACCAAGCTTGCTGTGGATAAGGCGATAGATTCGGAATTTCAATGCTTATCTGGGGGTGGTATAGGGCAAGATAGTCAGCCATTTGTTGTGCTTTAATCGATTTTGGCGAACTGTTAAAACCGTGCAAATAGAGCAGTAGCATGGGAGCCATGAATTAATTTACCTCGAGCATAGTTGGTGAGTATCTAGACGAGTCATAACCTCGATAACGCGAATAAAATCTGGGTAAAGCTACCCAGAATATTAGTAACCCTTAGACTCTAGATCGGGATTAAAATCATTGTTCGACAAACGCCAAACTTGACTGTTAATCGAACCATCACTGTGCAGCTGCAAATAACGCCAGCCCGGTGCACGGGAATCAAGCGTAAATTCATCACAATGCGGTTTAAATTGGAAGCAAGTCGACGGCGATGCCATAAAATTAATACCGTCGTAGGTTTTATCAAGCTGTTGATGTACGTGTCCAAACAACACATTTTTCGCTTGCGGGTGTTTCGCAAGTACAGCTAGAAATGCATCCGCATTGCGTAAGATATGTTGATCTAACCATTTACAGCCGACAGGATAAACATTGTGATGTAATACCACTAATGCGTGTTTATCTGGGTGTGCGCTAAGTTGTTCGTCAAGCAGCAGGAGTTGTTCAGGCGCGAGATAACCGGCTGGTGAGCCCGTTAACTGTGAATCGAGTAAAATAATCTGCCAGTCACCAACGACTTTATATTTATCTGCCAGAACACCTTCAGCTTTTAAGGCATCGGCCATCAGTGGAATATTGTCGTGATTACCCGGCAACCAATAACACGGCTTATTTAGACGTTTAATATGTTGAGCAAAGTATTGATAAGAAGCAGGCGAATTGTCTTGAGAAATGTCACCCGTAGCAAGCACAGCATCAAACGGTTGTTGATTCTGGAGAATAGCATCAATGACATGGCGATAACTCAATTGCGTTTGCACCCCGAGCAGATCTTTCTCTGCTGTGGCAAACAAATGAGTATCTGTCACTTGTAATAAATTAATCACATTATGCTTTACAGTTAACTTAGAAATGTCCGCACCCACAATAATCTTTAACCCTTATCCTTATATGTTGTCTAGTAATGACGAATAATAAATAGTTACATAAACTACAACTGCCAATCGACACACTGATTACAAGATTACTTAGCTATTAGCATACCCTAATACGGCCCAATAAATCTGTTGACCAGCACACATTTCCACAATTCTAATTATCATAGATTCAAATGACTTAGCAGCGAAGAGGTCGATTCACCATTGTAGCGCTACAGCCAAGACTTTTGCAATGTTTGAAAATTCAATTGTAACCACTGGATACCAATAATAGTCGATGCGTTATTTATTCGCCCTGTTTGCACCATATTATAAGCAGTTTCGCGACTCACCACATGTACGCGTATATCCTCACCTTCACTTTCTAGACCATGTACGCCTTCTGCTTTGCTACTATCGACTTCACCCACATATAAATCAATGGCTTCACTGGTGCCACCGGGACTGGCAAGAAACTGCATAATAAAATCACAACGACCAATCGTCACCCCGGCTTCTTCTAGTGCTTCGCGCTTCACTACTTCGGCAGAATCTTCACCTTGTTTATCTATCATGCCTGCCACTAACTCCAGCAGCCAAGGTTGTGAGCTTGATTCTATGGCTGGAATTCTTATCTGCTCTATCAGTACCACTTCATCACGTAACGCATCATAAGGGATCACTGCAGCCGCATTACCACGTTCAAATACTTCTCGAGTTATTTCACCACTCCAACCACCAGAAAACAGCCTATGTTTAAAGATATAGGTGTTAATTTTAAAGAAACCATTAAAAACCTGCTGTTTGTTTATGATCTCAATATCAGCAATATCATACTCTGATTGTATTTCTATCTTTCGACTTTTCATTTACATCTCCTCAAATATACTGATAATAAAGGGTTACGGTGAATACCATGTGGTCTGCTAGGGTTTAAGGATAATTCCTAGTAAATATACTAATAATTCCATATCGACATTGATTCAACGTTTAAAACTCGAGCTTTGGGATAACACCTAGTATAAGATGAAAATCATCCGATTAATCTAACTATCCCTTTTGGATAATTATTAATTTGACTAAGCAGTTATCATTACTTATTGTTATGCGAATTCATAACGGCAACTATTTACACTTAAGGTAACCACCAATGAAGTTTAATAAAATTCTTCTAGCCTGCGGTCTGGCATTTTTTGCACACTCAGCCAGTGCTGATAATTTACAGCAAATATTTCAACAAGCCTTGACCAAAGATCCTCTTTACTTAGAAGCGCAAGCAAACCGTGATGCAGCACTAGAGAAGATTACTGAACAAGAAGCAGCTAACTTACCACAAATTGGCCTAAGTGCTGATCTGGGTTACGGCATTACCAGTGACTACAAAACTAATTCAGCCGCAAACGGCAATGCGTTAACTAGCTCAGTTGGCATTGGTTTAACCCAATCATTATATGAAGAAAGTAATTTCATTAATGTTAGCCAAGCTGCTAAACAAGCAGAACAAAGTGAACTTGCAGTGCAAGCTGAGCTACAGGGGCTGATTTTACGTGTCTCAGATGCCTACTTCAGCGTATTAAGCGCTAACGATACTTTAGAATTCTCTAACCGTAATAAAGAAGCGGTAGAGCGTCAATTAGAACAAACAACGCAACGTTACAATGTCGGTCTAACAGATAAAACTGACGTCTTAGAAGCACAATCAACGTTTGATTTATCAGTAGCAGAAGTAATTAACGCTGAAAATACCTTAGCAAATAGCTACGAGTCATTAACTGAAATTACCGGTTTAATTCATACTGATATTTCACCACTGAATACTGAACGTTTTAGCCCTACAGCGCCAAACGGTCAACGTAGTAACTGGTTAGATACCGCCAATAACCAAAACTTAGCGATTCAAATTCAACGTATTGCCAAGCAAATTGCCGAAGGTAACGTTGAATTAGCAGGCTCAGCAGATAACATGTCGTTGAACTTAGTGGCAAATGCTGGCGCTCAGTACACCAGTTACGGTGATGATAATAGCAGTGGTACGAATGCTGAAAGTACAGTATCTTCAGGTAATGTCGGCATCGAATTTAGCATGCCGCTATACACAGGTGGCGCAGTCACGTCAGCAGAAAAACAAGCTGTTTATCAAGTTTCTGCTAGCCAAGAGCAATTAACTAAAGCCAGCCGCGAAGTACAAACGCAAATCCGTACTTTTTATAACAATGTTACAGCTGGATTAAGCTCTATTAAAGCTTATGAACAAACAGTTAAATCGTCTGAAAGTGCATTAGAAGCAACAGAAGCTGGTTTTGGTGTTGGTACCCGTACAATTATCGACGTATTGAACGCAACCAAGAGTTTATACCAATCGAAGCAATCATTATCAGCATCACGTTATAACTACATCCTTAGTATGTTACAGTTAAAACAAGCCGCTGGTACGTTGAACGCTGAAGATATTAATTTAGTCAATGCTGGGTTAGAAACGAGCAACTAAATAGAACGTAACACAGAATACCAAGGCGACCATATGTGTCGCCTTTTTTATAGCTAAAACCTTCTGTAACAGCCAAACTAAAAAGAATTAAACGAATAAATATCAGCAACCTGATTGTATTTATAATATTAACTCGCGCGAATGAGATTGTTCCATGACAGATAAGAATAAAACCGATACCCCCATGGTAAGTAAAGAAAATACCAAGTTTGAAGGGCGCTTTCTGCACCCTAAACACTGGCCATTACTATTCGCCGCCACTGTTTTGTGGTTTATATCCTTATTACCAAGCTCGGTGCAAAATGTACTGGGCCGTGGTTTAGGCAGGTTGGTAGCAAAAATTGTACCTAAACGTCTAAAAACGACGCAACAAAACCTAGCCCTGAGTTTTCCAGATAAATCGGCTGCCGAAATCACTGCATTAGCAAAAGAAAATTTTGAGTATACCGGTTTAGCCGTTATTGATACTGCCAATGCCTGGTTCTGGCCAGATTGGCGTATTAAGCAAAATATGGTTATCGAAGGGCAAGAACATATCGACCAAGCCAAAGCGGATGGTAATGGTATGCTGATCTTGGGATCGCATTTTTTATCGCTGGAAATATCAGCGCGTATCTTTGGTCTATTACGACCTGCCTATGCAATCTATCGTCCGAACAAAAATCCACTGATGGAATATTTACAATGTCGTGGTCGAACGCTATCAAATAAAGCCTTAATCAATCGCCGAGACATCAAGGGCATGTTGCGCGTACTCGATGAAGGCGAACCACTATGGTATGCCCCAGATCATGATTATGGTCCTCGTCGCAGTGTATTTGTGCCTTTCTTCGCGGTTGATAAAGCCTGTACCATTACCGGTACCACACTATTTGCCTCGGGTAAAAATACCAAAACCTACCCAGCATCTTCGTGCCGTCTGCCAGATGGCCGCTACAAGCTAACCATTCGTGCGCCATTAGAAAACTTCCCCACAGGGGATGAAGTTGAAGATGCTAAGCGCTGTAATAAAGAATGTGAACAATCGATTTTAGAGCAAGTACCGCAATACATGTGGTTGCATCGCCGTTTTAAAACCCGTCCAAAGGGTGAGCCGAGCTTATATAAGTAAGCTGATAGATATAAGTAAATAGACAACTAAGAAGTAAAACGAAAAAGCGATTGCTAACGGCAAAATAATGCCCGCAGCAATCGCTTTTTTTGGCTATCGATTTCGTTTAGACAGTAAACAGCTGCTGCCAATAGTCAGTCACTACTTTACGTTGCGCCATAAACTCACTATTGGCGACAATACCTTTCTTACCTAATAAATTAAGTCGATGGATCTCATCACGCATCTGACAATAACTGGTGGTTAAATCCGCCCCCAATGCTTCGCTAATTAAACCTTCAGCCACACAACGGCTAATAATACGCACATTATCAGGCCACAACTGCAGCTTGGGTATCTGCGCCGCATGATTTAACACTATATATTGCATCATAAATTCAATATCGGTTATACCACCTTCTGACTGCTTAATATCAAATTGTTCGGCATTGGCCTTTAGTAAGTGATTACGCATTTTCAAGCGCATTTCCACCACTTGCTTTTGCAACTCGGCTGTATCACGCGGTTTGGCAAGAATGCTGCGCTTCACCTCATTAAAGCGTTTTTGAATTAACTTATCACCATAGACAATGCGTGTGCGTACTAATGATTGATGCTCCCAGGTCCATGCTTCTTTACTCTGATAATCCAAGAAACGCGATACCGGACAAGCCAGTACACCCGAATTACCCGATGGGCGTAAACGCATATCCACTTCATACAAAATGCCAGTACTAGTGCGGGTACTAAAAATATGAATAATACGTTGTGCAAGACGTAGGTAGAACTGACGACTATCAATCATTTTTGCGCCGTTAGTCATACCTGTGGTTTCACAATTATGAATAAACACCAGATCCAGATCAGAACCGTAACCCAGCTCAATCCCCCCCAACTTACCGTAAGCGACAACAGCAAAACCTTTTTCACCCGTGTCGACAACATTGTGCGGTACACCGTGTTTCTCTTCTAACTGTTGCCATGCTAGGTTTACCACGTTATCAATCACAGCTTCCGCTAACCAAGTAAGGTGATCACTCACTTTCATTAACGCTAACTCACCAGCAATATCCGCTGCCGCAATACGCAGTAATTGAGTTTGTTTAAATTGGCGTAACGCTTCTAGCTGCTGCTCTTGATCTTCTTCAGGAATACGTAACATAAACTGACGTAATTCACTGCGATATTGATGCAATGGTGTTGGATGATACAGATGTGATGGCACCAGCAGTTCATCTAATAAAATTGGGTGACTCGACAACTGTTTCGCTACCATAGAGCTAGCGCCACATAAATGTAATAACTGAGTTAAAGCTAAGTCATTTTCGGCTAACAATTCTAAATACGCCGTTCGATTTAAGATCTTTAATAACAAGGCAATAATACGCGGTAACAAAGCCACAGGCTCATCCGCCTTAAGGATCGAAAACAACAGTTTAGGCAATAATTTTTCTATCGTTTGTCGGCCGCGAGGACCCACGGTTTTGCGAGCATAATCACTTTTAAAATGGTTTAAGTCACGAGCAAAATTTTGTCCATCTTGCTGGGTTAAACCATATTCTGCCAATAAGGTGACCACTTCATCCGTTGATAGCTCCAAATGCCATAAATCTAATGCCGGTTGTGACTCTTCATTGTCATCATCATCGCCACCAATCACCTGGCTAAACTCGCTATTGATAGCCGCCATGACTTGATTAACATGCACATAAAAACTATCCCAATCAGCATAACCTAATACACTAATTAAACGACTGCGATCTAACTCTGACTGCGGTAAGGTTTGCGTTTGCGCATCATTAATTTGCTGGAGAATATTTTCGACTTGACGCAAGTAACAATAACTTTCGGTAAGTACGGTATAACTTTCAGTGGAGAGCTCACCAATCGACTGCAATACTTTCAGCGTCGCTAACAAGGATTTAATTTGTAATACCGGTTCACGCCCCCCGCGAATAAGCTGAAAGGTTTGCGCCACAAATTCCACTTCACGAATGCCACCACTACCCAGTTTAATATTATCTTTCAGACCTTTACGACGAACTTCCGCTTTAATCATGGCTTTCATATTACGCAGCGCATCAATAGCACTAAAATCCACATAACGGCGATAAATAAACGGCCGTAATATCTGTTCTAATTCAACGCGTGTTTCTGCATTACCACCC
>Ga0209291_1001537_pt1 | contig 20307 bp, 19 predicted proteins | sample GOMGulsemesocosm_FD_184633 | JGI IMG/M metagenome (GOLD analysis project Ga0209291, IMG submission 184633) | Methane-oxidizing microbial communities from mesocosms in the Gulf of Mexico - GOM9B Gulf of Mexico (SPAdes) (version 2) | ecosystem: Environmental > Aquatic > Marine > Cold seeps...
CACCTTTACCCCTGTGGCTAACCAGACATCGTCCTCTAAAATAATATCACCGACCTGAGAATCTTCGTCTGGTTTACCTAAAGCACGTAACTTGGCATTAACAGGGTGCCCAGGATATCCGGCTAAAAAACAATCACCTGCAATGCGGACATTATTACCAATGTTAATGGTCTTACCCACAGCAATGGAAGTTCGCCAGCCGATACCGACATTATCACCTATCATTAATTGTGGAGTGTGTTGTCCAACAGCACGACCACTGATTGTTGTCATAGCGGCTAACCTAACTTTATCACCCATAACAATGTCTAGGCTGCCGATTATTACGGGTAAACCACCATATAAGTAAAGCTGTCTAGGGTTATTTTTAAGTCTAGATTTAAGTATGGGTGTGTAATAAATAATGCGCAATGCATCAGAAATAGTTTGCTTTAATACGATATGAGTTAGATAAAGTAGCTTAAAGACAAAGGGGATATTTGGCATTTCTATCGCTTTGATTTTAAACCATAGTGCTTTAATCAGTTGGGCAAACAAACTGTCGCTTGTTTTAGCCCACTGCTTAGCATGATCTATATTAAAGGTATTCATTCTACTGTTACCGATTTAGCTAAATTTCTTGGTTGGTCAACATTTTTCCCTAAGGTTTGAGCACTATATAATGCCAGTAGTTGCATTGGGATAACGCTGATTATGGGGAGAATGGACTCAGGTATAATGGGCAATTCAAAGAACTCATCTTCCTTTAGCTTAATATGATCTTTAATACTTTGATCGCCAATAATAAACAGTGGTGCATTTCGTGCCTGTACTTCTTTAATATTTGAAAGTAATTTATCTGTCAGGGCATTTTGCGGTGCAATGACCAGTACTGGCATCTGCTCATCAAGCAGAGCTATGGGTCCATGTTTTAATTCGCCAGCAGCATAAGCTTCGGCATGAATATAACTAATTTCTTTCAGTTTTAACGCACCTTCTTGTGCAATAGGGGTTAGCATGCCACGGCCGAGGAACAAGGTGTTTTTGTAGTTAGATAGCTTTTTGGCCATCTTTTTCATGTCAGTGCAACGTTGTAAAACTTTTTCCATGATATAAGGTAATTGAATAAAATTGTTCGATAAATCAGTTAACTCAGTCTCTTGCAAGAAGGTCCTTTGTTTTGCGGCCTCAAGCGCCATTTTGTAAAATATCGCTAATTGACACGTAAATGCCTTCGTTGAGGCGACACCAATTTCCGGACCGGCGTAAATTTCGAAGGTAAAGTTTGACTCTCGAGCTATGCTACTATTTACCACATTAACTAAGGCAAGTGTTTGCGCTTTTTTACTTTTCGCATACCTTAAGGCAGCAAGAGTATCTGCAGTTTCTCCCGATTGCGAAACAAAAATAGCGAGCTCATTATCTATGACCATAGGTGAACGGTAACGATATTCTGAAGCTATATCTATTTCAACTGAAATATTGGCGTATTGTTCAAACCAAGACTTTGCGACTGACGCGGCATAATATGAAGTTCCACAAGCAATAATAGTAATCTTATTTAAGTCCTTAAAGTTAATGATTGAATATTCGCTGGTGTGATTATTAACAGAAAGCCTTTTAAGTAGATCTACTTGCTCAAATATTTCTTTCTCCATGAAAGAGCTGTGATCTCCTTTTGAAGCAATCTTGGTGCATTGTTTGTTACTGATATAGTGAATTTTTTTATTGATAGAAGGACTACAACGCTTAATTTCATTGGTATTTAATTTTATTAATTCATTATCTTTTGGGTAATAAATTTTACCGCTATCAGCACCTAATGCCATCGCATCTGAGGCCATGTAAGCACCATCATTTCCCTGTGAAATAACTAATGGACTATCTTGCTTAATTGCGTAGAGATTATTACTCGCCCCATTTATTAGTATACCTAGCGCATAGCTACCTTTTAATTGGCTGATAGCTTTTTCAATAGCCTCTTCTTGAGTCATTTTCTGACTTAGATAGTGATTTATCAAGTGAGGGACTACTTCACTATCCGTAGAACTATTAAAATGATGGCCCCATTGTATTAATTGTTGTTTTAGATTTAGGTAATTTTCAATAATACCATTGTGCACAACGGATACTTGGCCACATTGATGAGGGTGAGCATTGGTTACATTAGCTCTACCGTGGGTTGCCCAGCGGGTATGTCCAATACAGCAGTCACCCTCAATTGGTTGTAGGGATAATCGTTGTTTAAGATTACTAAGCTTACCCTCGGCTCTTATCGTTTGAATTTCATTATTAGAGAGTATTGAAATGCCAGACGAGTCATAACCACGATACTCAAGTCTGCCTAAACCTTCTAACACTGGTGTTATTGCTGATGTTGCTACTGCTCCGATAATTCCACACATAACAAATACCTCTTTAAATGATTAACCTACTTCACCTTCATGCTTGCAGTAATTAGGCCAGTTTTATAATTCAGCATTATCAGTGGTTTACGTGATATTTTCACGTATCACTTTGCAATTTGCAAAGTGAGGTTTGCTATTTAGGAATGCATTTAAGAATTTGAGAGTAACAGCGTAAATTGCAATATTTTTGTGATGAATGTTTAGCTTTCTGGGAAATTTTTAATAATAAAGTGGGATCTTCAACTAACCGAGTCAGTACTTTAGTTAAGCTTTCCATGTTATTGGGAGCATACTTTAAACAGTTGACTCCATCAGTTAGGTGTTGATCCCAATAAGCATTATCAGCGGGGATCACGATGGCGAGTCCAGCGGCCATTGACTCTAAAATAGATAAGCCAAAAGGCTCATTTTCTGAAGTAGAAATGAATACTGATGAGTTTGCTCTAATGTCATTTAAATTTTTTGGATCCGAGTACCAGTGAATATTATCTACTTTGGTAAAGCTATTTAAATCTAGATAGGCGTCAGTTGTTGGTTCAATATAACAAACACTAGCAAAATAATTATCCCTCTCCTTAGCATTACTATTTAGTTTGGTCATTGCCGCGATAAATAGCTCTACACGCTTCCACCTTAATAACGAAGCCGCCCATATGAAGCCAATTTTTTTATTATTCGTTTTTACTTTTATTGTTGAGCAATTAATACCATTTACAAAGGGTTTAAACTTTTTGCTTACGATGCTATTACTGCTATTACTGCTATTTTTGGGAAAATTATTCCGGTAGGATTTTAATGCATATAAAATAGATTCATGGGTAGAGGGTAGGTAAAATACCTGCTTTGCTCTGGATAAACCAAATCCTGAAATTTTCGATTTTGCTATATCACCTTGAATTAACTGAATAATATCCATGGTTATCAGCTCAGTTAGCAGGTAGAGTGAGAAATCAACATTAGGCCCAGAAAATCCAATTATTTTTGTAAATCTCTTCAGCTTTATCATATTTGCTATCAATGAAAATAAATAGACAAAATGTTTTATAAAATAAAAAATTCCGGTTGTTTTACTCTGTAGCCAACGAGGAGAAAGCAAGGGAACGAAATGCACACTATTATTAATGCTGACATCACACCATGAGTCTTTATCGTTTGAAATAACCCAGACTTCAATATTACTGGGTAATTCAGCAATGATGTTCTTCATCACTTTTTTAGAACCGCCTTTATAAGGCACAGGATCATAAATCAGTACGCGTTTAATCATGACTATTCCTCCATGACAACTTTAATATTAGGTGTTTATACGCTTTCATCAAGGGGATAACTATGGCTTTAGTCAAAAATGCTTTTAGTAATGTTCTCACGTGTAATAAAATGCATTTGCTAATACTGAGTTTGGTTTTACCTTTTAATAAGTGTTGGTAAGCAAGATCAAAAGCCATAAATTGCTGCTCTAAAGAGAAGTTTTTTACAATATGTGCTTGTGCATTTTCAGCTAAATTTTTTCTTAACAGAGGTTTTTCTATCAGGGTTCTTATTGCATCACTAAGTGCACTGGTATTGTTGGGAGGTACTAAAAGGGCATTTTTCTTGTCAGTATATATTTCATCTATACCAGTAATATTACTGGTGATTATAGGAAGTTTAGCAATACTTGCTTCGGCCAGTGTTAGGCCAAAAACTTCTTCAGAGGGTACTGAAATAAAACAATCAACGTTACTTGTGTAAATTTCTGCTACGTTATCACTTGCTGAAAACAATTTAACTTGGCGTTGTAAATTCAGTTGTTCAACCAAGCGGGTTAGGCTATTTTTTTCAACGCCGGAACCAATAATTGCCAGTTTAATTTGATAGTCATTTTTTAATTCATCTAGCGCATACAGTAATTGATGCACTAATTTTCTAGGGATTAATGAACCCATATACAAGAGAACAAAATCAGCTTTTGTTGCAGACAGTTCTTTTCTTATATCTCGAGGGGTGGGGCATAGCACTCGACTTGGATCAATCGCATTATAAATAACCTCTACTTGCTGATGACTAAATTCATTGTCTTTAAATATTTTAGTAACCGATTGGCTGACACCTATAATGCTATCTACGCCGTGAAATAATAAGGTTAACCTGTCTCTATACATATAACGCGCATGTAAATGCAGTAATAATGGAGTACCGCTAAATTTACAAATAGGAACCATCCATTGGCAGGGCGCGCCATTATTGCAATGCACTAAAGAAATGTTGTAGGTTTTTATGATTCTATTTGCTTTTAGTAGTAATTTGAAAAACTGTAAAAAATTCCATCTTGGTAAAGTCCAATAACCCAAGCAAACAAAATTATCTTGAATAACTTTAATGCCTAACTCAGTAGCTTTTTCGGCTAAAGCGTCACTATTACACCAAAGCAGTGGAGTGTAATTGTTATCTTTTGCAGATTTGAGTAAGTCTAATAGCACCACTTCACTGCCTCTGATCCAGTTCTCACCGTAGTGAACATATAAAACCTGTGTGTTAGGTACTTTATCTTGTGAAATATATTCAGACATTTTTAGTTCTCCTGCTTATTAATTACTAAGCGACAGATTACGGTTGTTTTTCATTTCTCTTCTGTGGACTTGATGTTTTTTTTCGAATTTAAGTAACGGTTTAACGCAATAACTAAAGCCACTTGCAAATAAATTGCCCAAATAAAACCTTGAGTTAAAAATGTCCCCGAAATGATAAAGCCAATAATGCCGGCAGGAGCTGCATTAAGTGCGACACGTATGCCTGGGGTATGGTTTTCATCGTTGACTGTTTTCAACATTTTTAATGACATCAATAATGTACTGACAATTAAAGAAACGAATAATATAAGGCCAACAAAACCAGATTCAGCCAACACGCCAAACCAAGTCGAATGAACTGCGTGATTCATTCCATCCCAATGAGGGCTATAGGCAAAATAATTGTAATAAAAATTACTAATGCCTACCCCTATGATGGGATGATCTAGTGCCATATTCCATGCAGCTTCCCATGCATATAATCGACCCATTGCTGATTCGTCTATGCCTTCTTCTGCAGCGCCACCTGAAGATCGTTCACTGATGCCTGCAACGATAAATAAAATCATTACAGAAACTGCACCACCAGAAAATAATAAAACTTTGGATCGTACTCTGTTATAAGCAAATAGGCTTACAACAGCTAAAAAACCTAACAAGCCACCTCGACTTTGAGTAGCCAATATCGCATAAAGTAAAATGCAAAAAGTAGTAAAGCTAAAAAATCGTTCAAATTTTGAAAGTGATTTTTCTAGAAAGGTGGCGATAGAAAAGGCCATAGGATACAAAAGCACTAGCGCCAAATCATTTGGGTCGCCAAGTAAAGACCCTATGCTTCGACCTATAGTGACTCGAGTACCTTCCACTAAGCCAATATTGTTGAACTTGTTGAACAAGGCAACTAAGCCAACACAAGCACCAGCAAAAATAAATACTCGACTTGCAGTAATAAAGTGGATTTCTTTACGCATCATCCAAGCAATGATAAAAGTCATCAGTATAATTTTACTGTAAGTTCCTGACCAAGATTTTATTGCTACGGCGACATTGCTAGCAAAAGGGATAGCGATGGTTACGAGGATAAAAAATAGAAATAAATAGGTGAATTGTCGACACCAGTAAGGGTGAAGGTTTTTACTGATGGTAGCCCGTAAAAAAATAACAAATATTGCTGCTAAGGCTAATAATAAAGGTAATTTTAATGGCTCTAAAAATGGAAATACTTCATGTATACGAAAAAATGAAAACACGACAAAGGCTAGCACAATATAAAACGAGAAATTCACCATACCCCAAAGAGCAAAAGGAATTAGTCCAATAACAATGAGAATTAAAGGCTGAGGGAAAATGTATAATGCCAATGTTGTTAGCATTAATATCAACGTCGTGCATGTCATTGTTAAAGGAGGATAAGTCATGATCAGCCCACTTGTCCAAACCAGGTGGCGACAACAGCGGCGCTAATTGCCGGATATAAATAACCAAATTTGTACGGTAAGTAGATCTTTTTTTGACTGAAATAATAGAAAAGTACTAATCGTATAAAGCCTGCAACAATAAGTGCAATTAATGCCCCATTGATTCTAAATAGTGGTACCAAGAGTATTAGTAATAATCCACCTATAGCACTGGCTGCTAGATTAATATTCATTTGTACTTTTGAACTTTTTTCTACGAAACAGCCCAAGTTTAAGAGGTCAGACAACATTTTCAATAAGGTACAAAGTAATAACCAAGGCAGAATAACAATTGCGCTGTGGTAAGATACAGGTGTTAGATACTTAATAAGCAACGGTCCTAGTAGGCCTAAACCTCCACATATAAGTACTGATATTATGGCGCCAACGACAGCAAAGTGTGCATTGATATTTTTACCGTCATGCTCTTTAAGAACAGAAAAGCGCTTAGGAAACCACCACAGTGTAAAGGGCTGAATAAGCAGAGCAGGGACTAAGGCGAATTTTATTGCGATTGCATAGGCAGCAATTTGAGTTTCTCCAAAATGCTCGGCGAGCAGCCACCTGTCCATTCCTGATAAAGTGAATGTCGCTGCACCACCAATAAATATGGGACCTGCATAAGTGGCGATGCTTTTAATATGTTTTATAGAAAAACGGATGTTTGTTTCTTTTAATTGGATAATGCATAAAATTATCGCAACAATTACCGAAGAAACTGCACCAGAAGCTAAAATACTGGTGATACCCCAACCATTAATTAACCAGTAAAAAGTCAGTGAAACTTGTAGTGCTACTTTTAACATTGAAATGGTGAAAAATAATCCTGCTCGTTCAGTAATTCGCAACCAGGCTAATGGAATATTTATTAATCCACCAACAGATAATGCTACGCCAAGTAAATACAACTCATTTTCTGAAATATTTCCCGGTAAAAAAGTTAATAATTCCTTCGAATAGAAATGGAAAACTGTGTAGGAAATAGCGGCAATTATGCCTGCGATGAATAAACATTCGGCAGCATGGCGCTGTTTTTGCTCAAGACCTTCAGCTAAGCCAACAAACCGATATAATGCTTCTACTAAACCAAACCCTAAAATGATGGATACAATATTTGAAAATACCACCAGAACTTCTAATCGACCGTAGTCCGATGGTATTATGTAACTGGTATAGATAGGCAGCATTACTAAAGAAATACCTTTCATCAGAAATATACTTAAACCATAAAGGGCCGATTGGCTTAGTAGATTTTTATAACGATTACTTAGCATGTGACCCCCTTAGTAATGCTTTGCGGTAAACATTAAATATCAGAGGAATAACCCTGTTACACGAAAAGTTATTTCTAATATGCAAATAACTAAACAAGGACATTTTACTTCGTTGTGTCTGTGATAATGTCTGACTTTGTTTAATGGATTCAATAAACGACGTTTCGTTAAATGGAGTGATTAACCAGCCACTTTGGTTATTTATTACCACAGATGAAATACCGCCAATGTCAAAACTTATAACAGGAATCCCTCTAACGAGTGCTTCAATCGCCACTAGTGGTAAGCCCTCTTCTCTACTGGTAATACATAACAGGCTTATCTTGGGCCAATGTGGGATCATCGATGTCACATGGCCCGCTAATTCCACGTTATCAGACGCAGCAGTGCTTATCTCATCGAGCATAGGTCCATCGCCATATATTGAAAAAGTGTACTGTGGTAACTGTTTAGCTAAACGGATAAAGACATCGGGACCTTTTTCATAACTTAAACGTCCGACAAAAGCTACTTGCGTTGCAGGTGTGGTTGTTTTAAATGACTGACTAGGTATATCAACAAAGTTCTGAATTACCTCTGCAGTTAAGTTTGACGATTTTTTTATTTGTTCAGATACGCAGATGCAGGGACAAAAATGTGCTGTTATACGGTCAAACCATGAATATAGTCTGATTTTAATGTTGCCTTTGTCGCCAGCGTGAAAGGTGGAAACTACCGCTTTGTGGGTTAATTTACAGCTAATTCGACCAATAATGCCGGCTTTATAGCCATGGGTGTGAACAAGATTAACATTCGAATTTTTTAATAGTTTAAATAGCGCATTAATACTTCCATCTAATTTAATGAGGATCGAACGAAGAAATTCTTCTGACTCAAAAACAGGATGTTCACCATAGTCATTCAATAAAATGATTTGCACACTATGACCTGATTTATGAAGACCTTTAGCAAGGTTAGCTACATGCGTTTCTATGCCTCCATAATCTCGACTATCAAGCAATAAAGCTATTTTTAGATTTTCTGTTGTCATGCTAAACCCCTACTAAACGTCTAATACTTTTAAATTTGCATAAACTAGGCCAGTTAAAAAACAAATTAATAGTGACTAAAGGGGGGTTATATCTAATGAATAACTATTTATTCGCAAATTGCACAAATTGCGATAGCTTTGCAAAGCAAATTTGAAATGAAATAGAGTTGCTGCTGAAAATCAGTAAGCTTCAATTTTTGAGCTAAAATCAAGGCATGATAGATAATATTATTTTTATGATATGGTAAAAACGATGGAAATGAGGTTAACAGTAGGGCTAATACTTATATTAATGCCAAGTCTAATTTGGTTGTTATTAAGGCCTATTCACTCGCCTTGGTGGTTAGAAAATATTTTATCGAGTCCCCTCATTATATTAGTTTTTTTTAGTCTATTGATGTTAGTACTAAGTCACTTTTTCTCATACCTGCATAGCGTAAATTATTACTTAAGTGGCTTGTTTGTTAACTTTATTTTAGTAATCTTTTTGAATAATACAGTCAATATAAATAACCGAACATGCAGTGACTCAGTCACTTTTTTTCAATTTAACATCAAATATACCGAGAAGCAGCATGAACTCAGTGAATTGGTAGAGCACCTTATTGTTAAGAAATACCACTTAATAGCGCTACAAGGTGTAAGTCAGCATTCAAAACAACAGATTATCGAAAAGTTAAGTCCTTATTACCCTCACTTTATTCGAGGTGAAAGTGATAACCAGCGAGTTTTTAGCGATCAATTACTTTTTAGTCGTTATGCTTTTTCTAACATTAAGTATTATAAAAGTGCTCAACGTGCCTATTTAATTGCGAGTCAATGGCATTTACCTGCTACTGATATTAACTTGTATACTTTACATCCCCCGTCACCACGTAATGAAAAATTTTGGCGAAGCAGGAATAAAACGTTATACCAATTAAATTATGCACTGAAAAACTCACAAATGAATAACTCATCAGTTGAGGCCTCTCAAGTAAATAATTTATTAATGGCTCCTTCATTAGTCATAGGTGACTTAAATATTTCAAAACATTCAAGTCGAATAACCTTATTAAAGCAAGGCATGAATACTGAGTTTGTGAACTCATGGCCAAATCAGCGCTATGTTGCTTCATTTTTGAGTGTTGCCATTGACCATTTTTGGGTCTCAAAACCTACTCATATTTGTGAACGGCAACGTATTAACAAGTTTAACTGGTCAGATCATTATGCAATTAAAACTCAGGTAGATTTTAATAAATAGCTTGTTTAATTATTAGAGTGAGTTGATATTTTTCGGATGGCTTTATTCACCTCTTAAAGAGAGAGAAATGTTACTAGTCGACCCTTTAGGCCTGTGTTTATGGGGAGTTCACTACGTTAACGTCTTTTTATCTAGCGCTTATGGATGTCCCTTAATAGACAATGCCGGGGCATATTGTCCAGAATTACGACATCATAAAGGCTCTACCTCTTATCAGCATTCAATAACCTCAAAAGATTAACAGACCTTAGATAGAAATATTAAGTAGCACTAGACTGGCAAGTTTCTTTCTAAGCCTAGCCATTACATTAGGAAATAAGTGATTCAGGCGATATGTCTCTCTATGTAATTCGGCTAATAAGGAGGGGTTACTTTTATCGTTTATTACCGAACCAATTAAGTTAACTTTTTTTAGCTTTAGTTTTTCAACACTTTCTTGTATCAAGCTTGCTGGTGTTGTTCCTGCTTCAATCACCAGTATCGCTCCTTCACATACATCGCAAATAATCTCTGCAGGTATATTGCTCTGGTTGAGTGACGTTAGCGCTGACGAATCAAAAACAATACAATCAAAATCAGCTAGCCATTTTTTTATTGAATCAAGTAATAAGTGGCTTTCTCTATAATGTAGAACATCATGGATACTCTTCGGGGCAGGCAGTAAGCTATATCCCTTACCTTCAACGGTGATTATTTGATTTTCTGTCATGTTACTGGTTATTTTTTTTCGTAAAGCTTGTGATAAAACAGGATTAAAGGTATTCATTTCAACCAGTAAGATCTTTTTCCCAACAACTTGGGCTCGTTCAACAAGCGCTTGAGCAACAGTCGTTTTTCCTTCACCTGCTTTCGCGGATGTAATGGCTAATGTTCTATAACCTGAGCCTATCGTTTGATTATAAATCGCTTCAACTTCAGCGTAATGAATCGGTAATTCTTGCATATTATAGTCCTCCAACAATGGCAACAAGTGAGACAATGCTAAGCATGTCTTTGACATTATCCATAAATACATTCCAATTGCTTTGGGATTCATCAGGCACAAATATTGTGTCGCCCACACGTACTAATGGTAATTTAGTGAAATCAGGGTGATCAATAAACTTTTCTAAATCAAAGGATTGACTTACATTTTCTTCTGCATCACTTCGAGAAATATTTACGACCATAATTTTTTCTAAATAAGCGGTTTTAGTGGGACCACCGGATTCAGCTAAAATATCTAAAATGGTCATATCCGCGCTGAACTTGTAACGTCCAGGGTTTTCTACTGCGCCAATTATTCTTACCGTTTGTTCTTTTTTATTATCAATCCATGGTTTGTTTCTTTCTGGAACATAAATAGTGTCACCTGATTTCACTTGAGGTAATAATGTTTCATCGCCAGTTTCAAAATACAAACCTAAGTCAAGGGTGCTTACTTTGCTTTGATATTCATTACGATGAGTAATTTTTATATTATGAATATCGGCATGTTGATTAGGTCCATCAGCAGCAGAAAGTATATCTAAAATATGTAACTTATTATTAAACGCATAACGCCCAGGTTGGCCTACTTGTCCGAAAACATAAATTGAGGACTCTTGAGATTGACGTAACCAACGAGCTTTATTATCGATAACATCACGCGGTCTCTCACTGATAATAATGGTGTCACCTGCTGCAACTTTAGGCAACAAAGAGAAATCACCTCCTTCAGTGATGAAGTTGTCTAAATCGAAAGGCTCGATTCGTTCTGATTTTCCTTGCTTCAGTACTCTAACTTGGGACATATCCGCATCCTGAGTCGGTCCTCCAGCGTGTGCTAAAATATCCAGGAAGCTCATCTCATCGCCCCATTCGTATCGACCAGGCTTTTTCACCGCTCCCATGATTCGGATCGACCTATCAGGGGTTATCTTAAGCCAAGACTTTTCATTCATATCGGTTTTTTCAGGAACAAAAATAGCATCGCCCGGTGACACTGTAGGGGTCGTTACTTGGGTTAAACCTTCGGTATATGCTTGTAAATCGAAGGCATCAACTTTGCCTGTTGTGCGAATAATTCTAATTTTTCTCGACTCGGCAAAGCGAGTAGGGCCACCAGCATTGGCTAAAATGTCAAAAAACTTTGTACCGGCCGGCGCTTCATATGCCCCGGGTTTAAACACTTCGCCCATAACATAAACGGTACGTAACCCACTTTTAACTTCTTCTTCTTGGATAGGAATAAATAAAGTTGAACCGGGCATGATTGCAGGCATATGAGAGGCATCGCCAGTATCCAAATAGGTTTTTAAATCAAATAACTCAGGTGAACCGTTGTTAATAACACGAATATGTTCAACCCCGGCATATCGAGTAACGCCGCCTGCTCTCATCAGCATATCTACGACAGAATTTCCTTTTTTAAAAGAGAACACTCCAGGTTTGAGTACTTCACCAAATACTTTAATCGCTGTTTCGGCCTCTGAACCATCACCACTAGCGGATAAGGTTGCGGCATCAAAGTCCATTTGAACATTACCAATTAAAGGCGAGGCGGGTACAAAGACGACATCTAAGGGCTCTATGGTAGGTAAAATTGAAAAATCACCTGTGTCCAAATACTTTTTATAATCAAAGATTGTTACCTTGCCTTGACGGTTTAGCTGTATTCTATCTAGTTGAGCGCCCGCTTTAGCTCCGCCAGCTTGCTGAAGCGCCATTTGGATATTCCCGTCTTCTGGTAAATCAATCATTCCTGGTACTTTAACAAAGCCTAATACCTGAATTGGTACTCGTCTTTCGATTAAATACACTTTAAAGTTATTTATGGCACGATATTCTTCACCTAATAGTACAGCTAGGTCTTTGTTTACCTGTGTAAGTGTTTTACCCACAATTGAAACGTTACCTATTTCAGGTAACTTGAGCGTTCCATCCCGCTTCACTTGAAAAGGCTTTTCGAAGTCAATTTCACCAGGGATTTCAATTTGTAGTACATCACCGGAGCGAATGATAATTTCAGCTGATTGAGCATTATTCATAACAAATATACAACTCAGCATTGCTATTAATAATTTACACATGGTTAAATATCCTTTTTACCGCTGGTATCTAAAAAGAGGGTTATCGATGTATAGCGATTAAATACTCTTGAAATATCACTTTGTTCAACTTCCCTAATGTTTTCTTCACCTTTGCTTTTAACAATAATTTGTGAAGATTCAATGCCTTTATCAATAAAATAATTTGCAACGCTTTGCGCCCGTTTTTCACTCAATTGATTATTGTATGTGGCACTTCCTTTACTATCTGCATGCCCAGTGATAATCAGTGTTGAATTGGGATAACTTTTAATTAAACCAACCAGTTTATCTAGTGAGGGGTAATATATGGGCTTTATTTTGTCTTGGTTAAAATCATGCAATGTTTCAGTTATTAAGATGTGATTTTTTTCAAGAGTCTCTCTTTGATTTATTTGAATTTCTGCTTTAGCTAATGAGGAGTTTTCACATTGATTGAAATCTCCTTCATCGTACCAACGTTTAAGTACTGTCTTTTGGTTGGAATAGCCACAACCTAATTGACCATTTATGTATTGATTTATACAACGAATTTTACGGATTTGCCGGTCAAAATCGACTAAAGTTATAAAAGCATCTTTTTCCATTGATGCATTATGTTCTGCTATTGCACGTGTTAAATAGGATTGTGCGATAGCTAATTGCCCTGATATGCATCGTTTAGATTCTTGTAGCTCTAACCCTAATAGTTGAGACTCAGCGCTGGTAATATAAATTTCCATTTGTTCTTTATTTAAATTTTCAAGCACTTCAACATGAGACAATATTTGAGTATTGTATGTTGATGTTTTGGATGCACTACACGCTGTTAATGCCATGACAGCGCATAGTGAGACCAAAGCAGGATTAGTTTTCATTAGCTAGCAACTTGCAAGTGAGGTGATGTTTCAAAGTAACCGTTGATACTTGGATAGCAATCGATCGTTTTATCTAAAAATAGCATTTGAAATAGCTCTAGGGGTTGTTGTGTTAATCCAGATACGGAAACACTAAAGCCTTTAGCTGTCATTCTTTTATATAAATAAACGATTGCACCAATACCTGAAGAGTCGATAAACAGTACTTGCTCGAGGTCGAATATGATATTGGTATTCAACTTACTGTAAGCTTCAATATCATCCTTCATGACCTTGACCGAATCGGCATCAAAGTTTCCATTAAGTTTAATAATAAAATCGTTATTTATGTTATAAGTTTCATTTAGCATAACAAACCCACCTTTTTGGTTAATACACAGTAGGTGTTGCAATGTTTGAGCCAAAAAAAATAACGGTAATTATCAGTGTGTTAGCGTTTTCGTTTTCTATTGGACCTAAAAGAGTAAATAAAAATGCAAATTGCGAATTGCAAGATGCGAATTAAGATCCACTCGTTGATTATTGAGAAGGGGCTTGTTTAATGCAGAGACAAAATAGAAGTAGAGCCTTATTCTCGTTGAATGAGTTCAAACAGCTGATCTCGATAAAATGGCTGTTGATGCCTGCCGCCATTATCCCCAGGCAGTTCAGCGATGGTATAAGGTTTACACAGTTCAATAGAAGCAGATACTCGATGACAGGGAATTAAGGAATGCACAGTTTTTGTTAATCCTAGGTCCTTCATGAATTCAAGCTGGTAGTGTATTTCGTCGTGTTGGTTGTAGTCGCTACCGAATTCGGCTTCAACATTGGTAATGAAGTATACTTTGAGTTTGGTGTTGTGATTAATGACATCGATAACAGCATCCATTAATAAACAGGGTAGGCTACTGGTATAAAAACTGCCGGGACCAATAAATAATACGTCTGAATTTTTTAAGGTTTCTAATACTTCTTCGCTTGGCTTAACTTTTGGTGTTAATACCAGCTTATTAATGCCTTGGCTGGCGTGGTCGTCAACTTCAACTTCGCCAACATGGCATTGCCCACCAGAATAGCTTACTAACTGAGTCACAGTATCAGACATAGGCAAAACGTTTGCCTTAATGCCTAAGTATTCACGCATTACCTGTACCGTCTCTGTCGGCCTAATACAAAGTGAATCAACGGCACAAAACATTAAGTTACCTAGACTATGACCTGATAGATCGCCAACGTTGTCAAAGCGGTATCCAAATAGCAATGATTTAGTTGAGAGCTCTTTATCTGATACAGATTTACTTAACTTTGATAAACAATAGCGTATATCTCCCCAAGAAATTGTATCGCAGCTTTCCCTTAAGCGGCCGGTAGAGCCTCCATTATCGGTAGTACTGACGATGCCTGTTAAATTAATAGAATCAAAATCATTAATAACTTCTAGCAGGTGTCCTAAACCGTGGCCCCCGCCAATACATGTCACATTAATTTCTGCCATAGGCTAACCCTTTTTTGAAGCGATATTATTGACCACGACCTAACACCATAATAAGTAAAGTTTTGAACACAATTTCTAAATCCATTAATAGCCATGTATGTAGTTTAGTTAGTGATAGCGAGTATGCAAAGTCATAGCCTATTTTAGTCTTAACGTCATCAATGCAGGTATCATACCCTTGATGTACTTGAGCCAAACCGGTAATTCCAGGAGTCATATCGTATGTACGCTCGGAGTAAAAAGGAATCGCTTTGTCTAGTTCTTTCACAATTTCAGGCCTTTCTGGTCTTGGGCCAATAAGTGACATTTCCCCTTTAATCACATTGATAAACTGAGGGAGCTCATCAAGTCTAACTTTTCTAAGTAATCGACCAATAGACGTTAACCTATTATCGTTACTTGTTGCCCAAACAGCACCTGAGTGGGCTTCGGCATTGGTAAACATAGTACGAAACTTGATCATGTTGAAATGTACCACTTTTCCGGATTTCATTTTACCTACCCTTACTTGACAATAAAAAATGTCTCCTTGGGATGATAATTTGATCAAGAGTGCAATAACGATAAACAAAGGTAATGTTAATATCAGGCAGACCATTGAGAACACTAAATCAATGGCTCTTTTAAGTAACGAAATATTTGGGTGCACGAAGCTAATGTGTTTCATAAGTTCTCCTAAATTTTAGTCCAAATTTTTTCTTGTAAACCAAATATGTATTTCAAAGATCCTTTTAAAGCGACCCAATAACCATTGACTAAATAACAGATTACTCTTAATGCGTTTATTTTGGGAGAAATATCAAATACATTAATGATTAGCACCAAACCATATAAAGAGATTTGGCAAAGCAATAGTAATAAGAAAAAATAGTGGATTGGTACAAGATACATATTACTAATAAAGATGAATATGAAGATAAAAGGCATTACAGCTCTTAATGCTTTACCTGAAGCGAAGTTTATAGCGTTCCAGCCATATTTGGGTGATAGCAAAGGAAGCAAATAGATGAGTTGTTGAAAGTTTCCCGCGGCTATTCTTAAGCGTCTACTCATGTCTTGTTCTAAATTGACCTGCTCGAGTTCAATGGCAACGACCCTCGGCTCATATATGACACGATAACCTTGTTTAATAACGTTCATTGGGATCAAGAAATCGTCATTAATAGTATCAACAGGAACGTCTTCATAACAAGACTTTCTTAATGCATAAAAAGCCCCGTGAGCGCCAAGTACACTGGCTATAGAACTTTCTCTTGATTTAACCATTGATTGATACTTCCAATAACATTGTTCCCCCGCAGTTCCTTTTTGAACAAACTTATATCCACCCGAAACAGCGCCAACAGAAGCGTTTTTAAAATGACTATCTAACATCAATAAGCAATTAACAGGTAACAGTGCCGAGACATCACTAAAGACGATATTGTCAAATTTTGCTATGGCGACACCTTTTTTAAGTGCTGCAACTTTGCCGTTATTATCTTTTAAATTGACTAATTGCACCTGTAAATCATGACAAGCGAGTTCAGCGACTGTTTGTACTGCAATTTGATGAGTATCATCTTGACAACCATCACAAAGTAAAATTAATTCATAACGATCACTGGGGTAGTCGATAACACTTAAGTTTCTAATTTTTTCCGCAATAAACTCGGCCTCATTAAATGCTGGGATAATAATCGAAAAACGATTTAGTTGTTTGTCTTGGGCACTAAACTTATAACGGCGCTTTTTAATAACCGGATTAAGTTTACTCTTATTTTTAGTTATTACTTTAAGCATTACTGGATAAATAATGTGATGGTAAACGACTAAAAATATTGCCACAGCAAGGAAAGTTATCATTATTAAATTTAACATAATTTCAACCTTAGACTCTGTTGAGTTAGTGATACATACTGATTAATCATATTGTTGATTGAACGTTGTTTTTCTACAAAGGCTCTTGGTGACTTATTCGATTGTTGATTAAGTGAACGTAGTAGTGCTTGGGATAATAAAATTGGGTTATTAGGTTCAACAATAATACCTGTATCACTACAGACCGCTTCCTTACAGCCGCCAACATCAGTGAGTACAGCAGGTACTCCGCAGGCTTGAGCTTCTAAAGGGGATAATGGTAGGCCTTCATTATTTGAAGAAAGACAGAAAACATCAAGCAAAGGATAGAATGTTGTCATATCATCAACGTGACCTAAAAAGAAAACTCTTTGTTGTAAATGTAACTCAATGACCAGTGCTTTTAATTGCTGCTCTAAACTACCAGTTCCTGCGATTAATAAAGCAATATCATGGGGTAAATTATGTAATGCTTTAATTAATACATCATGTGCCTTCACTGCTTCTAATCGAGCCGCACAGCCAATAAATTTAAGCCCTGTTGGTAATTGTGCTTGTTTGAGTAACTGCTGTTTATTTAGTGTTGAGGGCTTAAATTTATTGATATCGATGCCATTAGTAATGACGATCGGATTTAAAGGTGGCATTAAACGATTAACTTGCTGGGCAACAAATTTTGCATCAGCAACATAAATAGGGCGAACCAAGGTAATGACTAGTTTTTGTAATACTCTCGCTTTAATATTAGCTAAATGCCATGCATCGTGCTCGGTATGTATGATATGTTTCACGCCTGCTAGTCTTGCAGCAATACCCCCATAGACTAGTGGTCCTATGTGATGAGTATGTACATACATAGGTTTAATCGTTTTAAACAATTCAGCTAATTGGTTAAAAATATTGATTTGCCAACCAGGTTTTTTGTTTAGGCTATGAATAAACTCTTTAAAACCATCGATATTATTCCAGTAACCTTTGATGTTATGTTTCTCTAGAGAAATGATGTGTACATCAAAAAATGGCTGTGCAGCACGTTGAAACTCTAATGCCAAACTTTCGATACCACCAGGCTTTAGGTGTTGTACAACATGAACGATGACTGGTTTCATAGGTCTTCTCCTAATGTATTCACACTGTTAAAAGGCTGCGCGCCAATTCTTGGTAACCGAGTTATTATTGGCGTTGAAGTGATCAGTTCGAGCTGATATCTGGCGCGAATCGATGTATCGGCCAATTCCGAAAATAATGCTAAGCCGCCACCTAAAAATAGCCCGCCGATAATTCCAGCTAATAAAAACATTGAAAGTGGGGAGTTAGTCGGAGAACTCGGTTGGTATGGCTCGTCGATTATTTTGATTCTTTCGGGTTGTTCAAAACGACCTAATGCCCCCGTTATTTTTGCCTTTTCATAGCGGTACAATAAATCGCTGTATAAATCTCGTTGAACGGTAAGATCTCTTTCTAATTCAAGTAATTGTCTTTCCATTTCACCGGTACCCGCTAGTGAGACTTTTAATGCTCTATTTTGTTTTTCTATTGAGTTAATTTCTTCTCGGATTTTCTCTACATGACTATCAGCTAATTGTAATTCTTGTAATTGTGATACTAAGAGTAAGTTTTGACTTTTATCAAGATCACCATCTTGCATGCTACTGGCGATTTCCCATAAACGATTTAGGTCTACGTCAGTTATTTTGTATGATGTTCTACTTTGAGATTCACGTTCGTCTTCAAGCTGTGACAGCTTTCTTAGAGACGTTTCAACTTTGCTATGTTGATCCGTGTATCGTGAGCGTAAAATGGCAAGCTCGCTTTTAGTTGTTACTATATTTTGCTCAATTTCACTCATTACAGGGTCAACTTGAGCAAGTCTAGTACGAATGGTTCTTTTGGCGGCAATGGCGCCTGATAATTCAATTTTTCTTTGTTCTAGCAACATGTTTAACTGACTAAAACGGTTGCTTTTTGCCCTGTAAAGTTGAGGCAATTGCTCTGCATTGTATTGCTTGAAATTAGCTAACTTCAATTCTGCTTTTTGTAAGTCAGCGGTTTTTAATGATAATTGCTTGGTTAAAAATGATTCAGATGCATCAATTGCCGATATTTCAGGAGCCAATAATTTTTCCAAAAACCTAGCCCTTACGGCAAGGAGAACATTGACTATATTTTCAGGCGAATCGGCTTGGTAAATTAGGTTTACCAGGTCTTTACCTACTAATTTGACTTTAAGTGCAGCGGATAACTCTTTAACTAATTGATCCTTTTGAAAATCAGTTGATTTCTCATCGATTAGCGCTAAATCATGCGCAACACTAATTAAGGTATGACGACTATGGAGTAAAGTATCTAACGTAGTCATACGATTTTCTAAATCAGTTGATACTGATAAGTCCTCAAGAAAAGGATTCATTTTGGCACTTTCTTGTACCAATATAGTGGTATGCGTTTGCCAATTTCTTGGAGCGATAAAGCAAATAATAACGGCGATTATAGGCATTGTAATTGCTGGAAATAGAATCAAATAGCGATGGCGCCATATGGCGGATAAAATAAGGTGTATATTTACAATTATTGACGTTGTCATCTTAAGCACCACTCACTAGGTAAATTGTGTCAGTTGAAAGATTAGGAGCAAACTTGATGGTTACTCTATTGTTGAAGTGACTGATATACATACGTAGCACTTCAGCTCGCGCCATTGACAGCGCTAATTGGTCTAGACGGTTTGTGCCTTTAGCGGGCGCAATACTAATAATGAACGTTTGATTTTTGTTGATGACTAAGCTGATGAGCCTAATTTTATCATCGTAATTTAACTCTTTATTATGTAACTCATAAGCAAAGGTGTGACTTTGCTTATTTGTTTGAATATCACGCTTGCTATTTAATGTAGTGCTTGTTTGAGCTGCGTTATTTTTTATTAGTTTATGTGAATTGCGTAACGCTTGAATACGGGTTAAAACACTCTTATTCACTGAATTACCTTGTAAACTTTCTTCTTTTTCGATTAAAGCAATAGAATCACTTATTGATGAAGAAACACAGCCCGTACAGAACAATAGGATAATGGTAAAAATACACAGTAACGGTAAATGTTTCATGTGGCGTGTCCCTAGTTAAAAATTTTTACGCTTATGTTAAGTA
>Ga0209291_1001540_pt1 | contig 20274 bp, 16 predicted proteins | sample GOMGulsemesocosm_FD_184633 | JGI IMG/M metagenome (GOLD analysis project Ga0209291, IMG submission 184633) | Methane-oxidizing microbial communities from mesocosms in the Gulf of Mexico - GOM9B Gulf of Mexico (SPAdes) (version 2) | ecosystem: Environmental > Aquatic > Marine > Cold seeps...
TAATTTATTGTTTAATGGTCTAATAATAGGGTGGTTGATTTACAACCACTGGTAAGTATTGGAAATAGGTCCTTAAGTCTTGTTTTCGTGGTCTTACTCTAAGTATAGTCTAATTGTATTCCGATGTACTCTAGAGTGAAAAATAGTTTTTGTGAAAATTTTTCAAAATATTTTAAATGATTCACGGTTACATCAATATAAAAAGCTTGATAATCATAGAAAATCAAGCTTTTATATAAAACATTCGAAACAGTGTTATTATAATAAGTACATTATTTAACTGGAATGGTACAGTTTTAATTGGGTTCTTTGTATATAATCTACCCATTTATCAAAATCTTTTGCGCTCCTAAAGGTTATAGGGTATTTTATTTCGTTGCTTGAATGTACTACTCGCTTTAGTTGTTCTAGTGTAATAATTATTTTCATGATATATCGTTTTATATATAAATATCAACCTAGAAGGAACTTGTTTTGAAACCCTGGAAAATTCCCAAAAAAAATATTTTGAAGACCAATTCATAAGTACATATACTAAATAATATGTGCCCTAATATAAACCAGGATTCCCAAGTCTACTTATAAAACATTATAATTAATTAGCACCAGGTGAGGGAGGTGTAAACAAACAATGCCAGTGATGTACTGGCATTAATTTATTTGTTAGCTTCGTTACGCTAATTGTCTCTGACTATTATCTACAAACGTATAGAAGATATTATTTCCTGAACGTGATTCCTCTCGTTCTAATCTTTTAAGTTCGGCATAAGTAGCTAAGTAACCAAAGAATGACTTTTTAGTTATTTCAATATTTTCTGCATGCTGATAATCACTATGTAGTATTGCTCTATCGTATCTTACATTATTAATGATATAGTTGTTAGCCCACTCGCTAAACATATAGCTTGTGTTCTGTACTAACTTACGTTTTTGGATATTAATCTGAGGAGGTTCAACTACTCCTTTCTTCAAAAAATATTGGATGCAATTAAACATATAATGATGGAAGGCATTCCATTCTTTATTATTCCACTCATTAAACATTAACTTACCAAATTCATCTTCTGGACTATACCCAGCATTAAAATGTGGGTGTAATTCAAATTCAACTCGTCTTCTGTCATTACTATCACCAACACCATTAACTACATAATTTGTAGAGATAATAATCTTTGGGCTATCCTTAAATGGTATATGCTTTTCGTCCTTATGCTTTTTTTCAACTGAGATACCATCTGTTATTACATTGAATAGCTTTTCAAAATCGAAGTTTTTTTCTACATCTTCAAAATGAATTAACTTAGTAGAGTTAGTTACTCGCTGAAATTTAAACCCTTTATTAAAAGCGAATCCTTTGCCTTCTATTGTAGCTGCATTAGTTAAACAAGCTAAAGCTTTAGACAATAACCCTTTTCCTGTTCCACCTTGTGGCTGGTCTGAATATTGCTCGTCACAAAAGATAATGGCTTTTGTTAATGAAGGACTTTTATAGTTTGACAAAGCATAACCAAGAATACTTCTTAATGATTTATATCGTTCTGGTGATTCTTCAGAGTTCGATATTAGCTTACAGAATTTTTTGAAATCTGTTTTGCCTGATTGATTATCAAATTTGTGGTCAATAATATCTTCTTTCCAAACATATCCATCTATCTGGTTATATGGTATCAATTCAATGTCCTTCTTTGTAACTTTAACTATTCCGTTTTTAAATGACTTATAAACTTTTTTTTTAGTGTCTCTCAGATATGTTAACTCTTTCTGTGTTAATAAGTCCAGCAGACCATTACTAAACAAATTATTAACATTTTTTCTAAAAGTATCTTTAACAGCTTTATCACCATGTGCGTTAACATAATTTAAGGCGCAATTCTTCATTATTTTTTTACTAGTTTCAACTACTATATTGTCTTTTATCTGAACAAATATATCAACGCCGTTTTTTTCTACAGAATAAAACCCTTGTTGTTCTAAATAACTATATAAATCAGTATGACTAATCTTTACAACATCTCTTTCTACATACCAAAAATGATTATCATTTTCGATAGTGCCAGGACTATCATGGTCTTGAGTTAACATAACTGGAGCCGTTGGATTACTAACTATGACACCTTTTTGCTTTGCTATACCAAACAATGTTTTTAGGGTTACATTCTTACCTTCAAAATAACGTAAACAACTATTATACTGGTTTTCACATTCTACATAATCATAACCATCATATAAACTACTTATTTGACGATAATAGATACGACCATCTTCTCCAAACTGGTGAGCCAAAGCAAAACCTATTTTTAACCAGTCGTCATATGATGATGTAATATCTAACTTATCAGCTTCTAATTTGGTTATGAGTTTTTTTACATCTTCGTGTTTATCATCGTTATCAATCGGAAGAATTTCATCTACTGGTTCTGTTTCTTCCTCAGTAAATTCATACTCATATTCTTCTGCGTCCCAGTTTACATATATATCTGGGTCATAACTTAAAAAACATAACCTATTGTAGTCACTACAGTTGCTATCAGTTCTAACAAAATGTTTCAAACTATAGTAACTCTCTAATGAGTTATAAAGTGCTTTAAACTGATTACTGTTATCATACTGGGACTTTATTAAAACCTTTAAGCCGTTACCAGATGGAGATTTGAAAACTGCTAACGTGTGTGGGTCATTAGCTATGTCTTCTTTGTACCTTTCTACATCACCTAAGACTTTATCAATATCTAGACAGATTAGTCCAGTCTTACTTATCCAACCATTTTCCGCACTTCTATTAGCTTTAAATGTACCACAGAAAGTAACTGCTGGTAAAGTAGTTTTTAATGACTTAGAACGTACATTAAACCTATCTTTAGGTAAGTTTCTAATTGTTGTTATTATGTTACGGATTTGTTCTGTAGGTTCCGCAATACCTCTTACTAGTTCACCTAAAGTAATTGGTGAATTTTTCTCTACCGCTGTAATACTTGGGTAAAGACTTACTGTTTCTCTTTTCATCTTAAATAAAAAGACCTGTTAATTAGCTTTATACAACGAACAAAGTACTGACTAGTTAACAGGCGTTTTTAATATATCTTCTTACCTAAAAGAAGTTTAGAAAAACAGTATCATATTTCATTTGTTCGCTTGGTTATTTTAGTTTAATAAGCTAAGTCAATAACCTGAATCCTTTGCTTAATTTCTTAATGTAAGTATACAGAAAAAATAATAAAAAAAGATGGGTTTAAGGAAGTTATTTTGTAATTTTTTTATTGAAGATATATTAAATAATATATGCTGAATTTTATTTAAACTATACTACAAAATGATGATTTTTGTTATCTGTGATTATCACAACTTATCTAATGGCTTATCACTACAATGCCAGTATTTATAAGATGTTAAGCCTATTTGATAACTTTGATAACATAGTTTTTTTAAAGTAGGTGAACCTAAAATATATAAAGTATTAAATAATATATAATATGAATAGTAGGTTGTAGTTTTTATTTAAAACCTGGTTACCTAGTTTATCAAACACCTCTAACCCATTGTAGTCATTGAGATAAGATTGATAACTTGTAAACATGAAAAGATTACCAGTGTATATCAACTAAATTAAACATAGAATATAAAAGCAACTAAGATAGAAGATGACATGTATTATAGTTCCTCTAATTATCCCAACCTCTTGTGGCATCATAATTACCTTTCCTAAAATAGTTGACGCCACGAGAGTTCTTTTCATATGATTAAAACACGGTTCCATATATTTTATAAGCGAACATCATCCATAATATATTTATGGTTGTTAGTATGGCGCCTATTATCCTAAACCCAATACCACCAAGTGACTTATCTTGCTTCATCTTAAAGTAAGATGCTATACAAGCTATATATGCAATCGGTACGAATATAATCGGTAGAATCAAAAAACCACCCAACCCAGCCGCGAACGCAATTATAGCAAATACGTCAGTACTGGTTTTTTTTGTTTTTATCTCTCTGTAATATAATACATTTCCTTTGCTATCGGTCTTAGCTTCTAGTTCTGGTTGTTGCTGAGGTTTATTTATTGCTGGAGGTTGTTGTGATATTAAAAAGGCTATTTCTAGGCATTCTGAAGCTTTAATCCAGTCTTCAAATCCTTCAGACCAAATCATAGTGTCAGCAGTTATGTATTCATTCTTTAACTGTTCAATTGTAAATGGCTCAGATTGGTTGCCGTTTTTATTTAAGAAATATTTTGTATCCATAAGTTAGTTTTAATTACAATATTCACAAGACCAATGCATCGGCGTTCTGGTGGGTTTATGTCCTAACCTTAATTGATTAATGTATAATGTAACGCATCCACAATCTGCTCCTATGTTATTCTTACCAGTTCCTGCACACATGGTGCATGTTACAATACCATCGCCACCGCAATAACTACACAAGCTATTATTATTATATGTAGATGCTTGTTTGTATTCCTTTTTTGTATGATGACGCTTACAATTTAACATGTATTGTTTCTCAGCATCATATTGAATTAAATACTGATTACCTTTCAATTTACCTTCATTCCAAGACCAATCCTCATATTCCCAAACTGAAATAGATGCATCCCAAATTTCTATCTCTTTGCCATTTGATTCAAATAATAATGCTATCTCTTCTCCTGTTTCAGGTATAAGCCCCTTAAATGTTGACGATATCCATTTAGCTTCTTTTTTCTCTTTTGGAGTATCTTGTTTTATATATTCAGGTCTTAGGTTATTAGCACCTTTCTTATCGAATGACATGGTACTTTTCACATACATACCCACACCAAAAACCATCAAAATTACCACTACCCAAAATGTTGTTTTTTTCATAATTAGTTCTTCTGGGTTAGTAATTTGATTAAGTTAACAACAATGAATATAATTGGATATACAACTATATAAGCGAGATTTTCAAATACAAAAGATAAAATACCCCATAGCAAAGCTTCAGCTGTGAAATCGTGATGGAAGCTGGAGTTATGCACTTGTTTGGCTCTAGATAGTTTATCTAGTACTTGTGTATAATCACTAACTGAATAATCATTTAATCTCATTGTATTATGTCATTGGTTATGGCCAAATATAGTAAAAATAAACTTATTGCGGAAATCTTTCCGCGCTCTTCTTCAAGACAAACTTTTACTTTGTTTAATATGGCAACTCTAAAGGAAAAAGTATGTAGGTTTATAGCTGAAGAATGGATTGGTAAAGCTAAATCTAATCGTCAGTTTGCCGAAGAACATACAATAGATGAAAAAGTAGTCAGAAGAATTTTAGACCCAGATGTAAGCGGTATTTCTTTACAGACAATAGAAAGGATATGTGAAGCTCGTGAGATTAAAATATCTGAATTCTTTGCATTAATAGAGGAATAACCCATTCACCATTACTAGCGAAATAACTACTTCCAATGACGCTATACGAGTTCAATTTACTTAACGACAATGACCAATACCAGACTGTGTGGGATAATGGAGTATTTATAGATTCCGTTGTGTCAGAAGGCTTTAAAATGGTTCTATATGCAATTGATAAGTTCTATGTTGAGGTAAGATATGATTCGGACTCAAATAAAATTAATGGTTTAAAATCATTCAAAATGGTCATTTAATGGACAAGTATTCTGGCGATATTACTTTTTAGAATTATTATTCTTGAAATACGTTTTTGAGAATTCATCTTGTTCAATCCCAATTAGAAACAATACATAATACCATAATCACTTAAATAGGTGGCGTATATATCGAATGATGTATGGCAGTATGTTTTTTCGCATTTATTAAAGTTACTGAATATTTTAATCTCACTATAAATGGTTAGTTTAAAATATACCGTCTATTGGGTATTTCATTGGTGATTATATAACGGTACCTTTAACAAGCATAATACTAACCAATACTTAAATCAATGAGAAACATAACCATTACTTTAATTGTTACATTTATTTTTAGCAATAGCTTGTATTCACAAATTAAAATATGGGATAAAGACTTAAAACCTAAAAAGGTGAAAGGTGTTTATTCAAAATTAGAAAATCCTACCTACCACACGAAAGACTCTAAGGCACTTGTTGGTGCTACAACAGTAGCTGGAATTCTAATACCATATGCAATTAAATACGGGAATTCTGCTCTTAAAAAAGCTACTGCAAGAAAAGAAGAGAATTATAAATCAAAAAATACAAGTTTAAATTATCAACTAATACCATATGATTCAATTAAAAAGAAAAATGTAGAAATAAAATCAACACATTATTTCTATATGAAGGGAAGTGACAGTTTAAATGAAATGTCATCTTATACTTTTAGTTTTAAGAAACAAAAAGATATACTTGAAATAAAGCTAAAAGATGTTGTGGAAGAATTTTCTTCGGTAAAAGTGAAAAAGAATTATAATTTTTTAATGAGCAGTTTTAAAGTTTCAATTTCAGCTATTATCAATCAAGAGATAGATAGTGTTAGTTCTATAAGGAAGAGTATAGCTATAGGAGATGTAACTATAAATAGAATAAACTCAAGTTTTGGTAACGATAACGGTATAAATAAAGATATAAATAAAGATATAAATAATGGCGCTTTACTTTTACCAATTAAAACAGAGAAAAATAAAAAGATAACAATTGATAATTTAATTGTAAAAATCACAACTAATCATATTAATCCTTATGGAAGTACTAATAGTAGTTTAAATGAGTTTTTAGAGAAAAATTCTGAAACAAATGAAGCTCTTTTAAATACAATTTTTGTTAAAAAAGTAGAAGAATAAATAAACTTTATGATTACACGGAAATCTAAAATTTGGCAATACACTTCTTATCTTTTTGTTTCAATTGACCAATTGGGAAATGCTTTAGCTGGTGGTAATGCTGATAATACAATATCAGCAAGAGTAGGTTACTATAATTATCATTATCCATATAAAGATAATAAGATACCATGGTATTGGGAGCTTTTAAGAAAAATTATAGACATAACATTTTATCCCGTTGATGGCGATAGTCATTGCCATGAGGCTTATCATAATGATGCGGGTGAAGTATTTGATAATAGAATAACTAATTTTTTGGTTGCAATTGCAGCAACATTAGTAATTATTCCAAGTTGCCTAGTAATAGCTAGTGTTTTATATTTATTATATGCTTTACGTATAGTTGATGGAAAGAAAATTGATAGAAAAGCTAACTTAGAAAAACGTCTAATATATTGTTCTCAATACTTGACCAATATAAGTCAAGAAATAGATGAGCATGAGTTAAAATTTGAACTAGATTATTCAAAAGAACTTACAGAGGAAATCATAGTTAAAGTAAATGAAATTAAAAAAGTATTAAATAAAACAAATTAAACAATGAACTATCTTCTTTTTGGAGGAGCAATGAATACGGGGAAGTCAGAATCTGTATATAAAATTGCATACTATTTAGAAAACACAAAAAAATATACCCCAAGGTTTATTAGTGTACCCTCATCTTTTGGGGATTTTCAATGTATTCTTGAAAAAGATGAAAAGGTAATACTTATTCAGTCTGGAACAGACCAAGTAAATCAAATCAAAGAATTAAAAAGGGTTAAAGAACTCAATAAAGATATAACACATATAATAACAGCTATAAGAAATGAAGGTGATAATATGAGAATTAGGTTTGAACAAATTCTTGAAATAAATTCTAGAGATTATATTTTCGAAATCCCATTAGGAAAAGTTATAGAAGGAAAAAATAGAGGGACTAATATCGTTTGGTATTTAGAGAGAATATTTAATGTAGCCAAAGAAATAATAAAGAACCTTCCTTTTAACTTTTAATAATTCGAAATAAAACATTTTCTACTCAAACACATATAGTCTTTCATGAAGAAATTAGCATTTATTTTATTATTCCTAGTAACATCTTTGGGTTACACCCAGAATGTATATAAAACTCCATCTGGAAAGAAATATCATCTGGAATCATGCCGAATGGTTGAGAATGTATCATCTAAACTACTTAACAAAGATGATATTAACCATTATGGTTTATCTGCTTGTAAGATATGTAAACCACCAGCCATAAATTCGTTTTCTAATAGCTTTACTAGAACAGATAAAGCACAAGGAGCTTCGTCTTCTACAAGGTGCTTAGGGAAGACCCAAAAGGGAGCAAGGTGCAAACATATGACCAAAATAGCTAATGGATATTGTTACCAACATACAAAGAAAAACAGCTCGTCTAACGCATCTAATTATAATACATCACAACAATCAATTGGAACCTTTTTATGTGGAGCTAGAACCAAATCAGGTGGCTCATGTCGACGTAAGGTAAAAGGTGGTGGACGTTGTTACCAACATTAAATAAAAAACTGAATCACAATACCTGTTAACGTTTACTGATTACTTTAGTAAATCACAAGAAAACTTAATTTGGATGAAAACTCAATAAAACCAATACTTACCAGTGATTCGGGTCATGGTCACGTTCTACAATATCAGACCATGTAATAAATGTCAACTGTGCCAAACATAAAATAGTGACTACGCTTCATTCCTTCCTATCCAGCTATTTTAATTCATTTAGATGGGTGTTCTATACGCATTATAATTTTAATAGCACTGGTCATTTAGCTTACAAATAGTAAGATAATAGCTTACTATTTTCTTTATAGCCTTTCGTACGTTTGGCAGTAAACATTAAATCATTAAGTAATAAAATGAATTATGGTGTATGTACGGATTCTCGTAATGGAATTAAATAGTATATAGATAGTTTTGTTGAGGTTATTGAAAGTAAGTATCACTAATTATAGTGATATAGATATACCTGATAATAGTCATTTCATAGGTTTATATTATTGACTAGATTTGAAAAAACATAAAAATATAAGTTGGATATGCAACATTAATGGTGCATATCCAGTTGTTAGCATTTATTACCGATACCTAAAAATATGAATCTTAGCCCAAAAGAATTTGAACTACTATTATGTGAATTCTGTAAAAAAGACTTACCTAAAAATTTTACAGTAGAGCACGATATAAAACAACAAGGAGAGGAAAGTAAAAATCTAAGACAAATCGACACAAAAATAAAGGGAAAGGTAGGAGTTTCAGATATTCTAATATGCGGAGAAGCAAAAAATTGGTCTGAACCAGTTGGTAGTGAATTCATAGATGCCTTAGTTGGAAAATACCTTTCAGGGGAAGTAAGAGCAAATAAAGTAATTGCTTTTTCTAACAATGGCTTTTATAAACCTGCCATAGAAAGAGCTATAAAATTAGGAATTGAATTAATAGAACCCGTAAAATTAGGTGAACCGATACAAAAAGCTCCGTATATCCTTGCCATTGGTTCTATAGGATTAACAATGCTTCGCTTGACTCATTTAAGTCCGCAACAGAATTTAATGTCATTAAATAATGATGATTATATAATTTTAAAGGGAGATGAAAGAATTTCATTTAATCATAATATTTTTAGATTACTAAAAGACAAGTTTAGTTACTTAAAAAATCGCGAAATTTTCACTGATTTATCAAAAATCAAAGTTAGAGATGCAAATGTTCTATATGAATTAAAAACTAAAGAAGGTTTTAAATATAATGCTGATTTTGATATGGAAGTCAATATAAATTGGGACTATTACTGTTTAAATTTACCATCAGGAATTTTAAACCATTTAAATAGTAATGAAAAGCATTTTGTTCATTTAGAAGGTGATGCTTTGGAGACAATGAATAAAATAATTTCATCTCCCGAAAAAAGAGTATATCAAGATAAGGATAAATGTATTGATGAATTTCTTAACGATTCGGAGGGACATATTTTCAATATGTGCCTACTAGAACCCGAAAGTCTGAAAGAGAGTCCACAGAACCCTATTGTTGCTTTGATATAAAAAAATAAATGCTAACAATGTGTATGAAACATAGTTAATATAGGCTTTTCGAAAGGTTTGTGTTTATTTAAAAAGGCCGCAAAATTTTTAAGTTTGACTTTTATAAAACGACAAAATTAAAAACAAATATAAAAACTCGGCTCTGTGTTTGTCCGAAAAGTAGCAACTTTTTACAAGCTCCGTTTCATACACAAACCGTTATGCGTCACCAAAAAAAACGAACTAACAACTTCAAAATAAATAATCAAATATAAATGTGGCCAGTAATTATAGGAGCGGGACTTGTAGGATTAATTGTTAAAGCATTTTCAGAAGAGGATGATAAAAAAAAAACTACCTCAAAGAAAAAAATCTTTACGAGTTTTGCTATAGAGGATGAAAAGTATAGAGATTATTTTGTTCAGCAGGCTAAAGATGAAAGGTCACCATTTAATTTTGTAGATATGTCTGTTAAAAATCCTTGGAGTGAAAACGAATGGAAAAAAAAGTGCAGAACGAAAATAAAAAGATGTGATGGAATGATAGTTATGTTGAGCAAAAACACTTTTCATTCAAGTGGTACTAGATGGGAAATAAAATGTGCAAAAGAAGAGGGAATACCAGTTATTGGAATGCATATAAAGAAAAACAATAAAGGAGCAATTCCTCCTGAGTTAAAGGGAATGCCAATAATAGAATGGTCTTGGAAAAATTTAAGCAAGAACATTGACAAAATTTAGAAAATGAAAATATTTGTATGCAATAGAAGTAATGACAGCGAATTAGCCAATCAAGCTATTCAGGGCTTATTGATAAAGTCTGAAAATTTTATTGCTGTGCAACAAGAAATAGAACAATCAGATAATTGGCAAAAGAATGTTGAAGTAAAAATGCAAGAAAGTGATTTCGTGGTTTTTCTACTAGGTTCTGATACTTTTGAAAGCGAGCAAATTATTTGGGAATACGCAAAAGCCAAAGATTTAAACAAACAAATTGTAGGCTTCAAATTACAAAATGCCTCTTCCCATTCTATACTTTTTTGTCAAGGATTTCAGGTATTTGACAACATTGAACATTGTATTAAATTCCTAACCAAAACTTATGATGATGATAGAAACCTCAAACTAGAACAATATAAGATAATGGTTAGTTCAACTGAAAAAGTAACTGACAGTCGTTTAAAAGTAAATAATCTTTTCTTAACAGTAAGTTCGACTATAATCTCAATTGGTTTTGTCCTAGGTAAAACATTTGGTTTTACGATACCTGTTCTAATTGGTATGTTAGTTCTGACTTCTTTAGCCCTTTTAATTTCCTACTCTTGGGAGAAATTAATAAACTCATATGCTTTATTAAATCAAGGGAAATTTAGGGTAATTGATAAAATAGAAAAACAGTTAAGAACAAATATGTTTGAGGATGAATGGGAAATTTTAACAGAAGACATAGAATATAAACCAAACTCGGAAACTGAAAAAACCATAGTAAAGTACTTTAGAATATTTGTTATCATTTTAGGAATATTGGAACTAATATATCTTGGGTATTTAATTTTTCAACATTTACCAAAATGCGGGCACTAAAAAAATAATTATATGGCAGAAAAAAAAGTGATATTTATTGCGTTTGCAATAGAGGATGATAGAACAAACATTGTTGGTGTAAATACCAAAGTATGGAGTTGGGATAACATAAGAAACTTTATAGATTCATTATAGTCAAAAAAGACAAACGGATAGCACTGTATATAGCAAATAGGGTGTTCGGTAGTTTTCGAAAATTCAGTGCTATTTAACAACACCGTCAAATTTCTAATTTGGCTTTTAAGATGAATAAATTAAAAACAAAATAGAAAATGTGGCTCAGTGCAAATCCGAAAGTTTATCGCTTTCTAATGCCTACTTGCCATATACTAAACGTTAGCAAACATTTCAAAGAATAATGGACGATAATAAATTAAAATCTTTTGAATCTGAGTTTATATTGGCTAAATCAAATCTGAATAAATTCAAAAACTCATTAGTCATCCAGATTGAACAACTTTTAGAATCAAATGAAATAGCTCTTGGTTTCCCTATTCAAAACAGAACAAAAGAGTGGAATTCTATTTCTGATAAAGTTAAGAGTGGGAGGTTTTCAATTAAGAAGTCCATATTTGAAATGCAAGATTTAGTTGGATTAAGAATAATACTACTTTTCAAACCAGATGCACAAAAAGCATGTGATTTAATTGAAGGCAATCTTAATGTTACTCGAAAGTACGATACATTATCAAGATTAAAAGAAGACCAATTTGGTTATTCATCAACACATTTCGTTATTTCCATTCCAAAGGAATGGGCTAAAGTCCCTACATTCTCAAATATGGAGAATTACAAAGCAGAAATCCAAATAAGAACTTTATCTCAACATGCTTGGGCTGAAGCCTCAAAAGAATTACAATACAAAAACGAGGAAAATGTACCAAAACCTCTATTAAGGTCTATAGGAAGAATATCAGCACTATTAGAAACAGTTGATTTCGAATTTGAGAGAATGTTAGTTGAGCGCTCAAACTATCTAAAAACATTAACTACTGAATTAACTACTACAAATACAGTCAAATTAAATGTAGATAATTTAAAAGCAATTGTAGACGAAATACTTCCTGAAATTTATAAAGATGAAGATGAATCATATTCTGAATTACTGCAAGAGTTAAATTATTTTGGAATTGATGATACAAGCAAATTGATAGAGTTCCTAAATAAGAATATAAAAGAGGCAATTAAAACTGATAAAAAAATAGTAAATGAGATAAAATCAGCGAAAAACCAACCAGATTTTCTTGAAAAAATCGAATATTTTTATGAACCTGACCGAATTAACCTAGGAGTTTACTATTCTCATATAGGATTAATAAGAGAAATGTTTGATATCGTTTTTCCAAAAGAATGGTATAAATTTAAGAAACAGTATTGGAAATCTGAGGAATAAAAAATATTTACTAACAACACTATAAATATACTGGGATTGGAGTGTATTTTAAAGCGTAAGTGTACATTTATGCAATCACCAAATCTTTTGGTTTGGTCTTTAAAAAAAAGTAAAAACAAAACGCAAAAGCTTATGGCTTGTACTAAAACCAAAGGTCACTCCTTCAATATTCCGTACTATTCATAGCTAAACGTTACCAACATAGAAAAAAATGAATAACCAGCACATAAAAGATTATATAGATTATTATGTTAATTTAAAGATTCAACCTGAATTCGCAATTCTACTTAGAGGAGAATGGGGTTGTGGTAAATCTTGGTTTATCAAAAACTACTTAAAAGGAAAATCTGTTGAACATTTATATATTTCATTAAACGGAATTTCAAATTTTCAAGAAATTGAAGATTCAATTTTTCAACAATTACACCCAGTTCTCTCTTCAAAAGGAATGAAAGTAGCTGGGAAAATTCTTAAAGGACTTTTAAAAACCGCTATTCACATTGACATTGATGGTGACGGAAAAAAAGATGCAAACGTATCATCATCAATTCCCGACATTAACTTAGGGGATTACTTAAAAAATATTAATGATAAAATTATCATTTTTGATGATTTAGAAAGATGTTCCATCAACATAAAAGACATAATGGGTTATATAAATCAGTATGTTGAAGTTAGTGGTTTAAAAGTTATAATATTAAGTAATGAAAATGAAATTATTAAGAAAACTGATTCTGATGACGAGTTAAAAACCGCTAAAATATATAAAGAAATTAAAGAAAAAGTTATTGGGAAGAGTTTCGACATTGTTTCCGATTTTGAATCTGCTCTTAATTATTTTATTGAACAACTTACTAATGATAAAGTAAAAAAAACACTAATTGATAAAAAATATTTAATAAGCGAATTATATGTTACTGCTGGTTATAATAATTTAAGACATCTTAAACAAACTATTCTTGATTTTGAAAGATTCATTGAATTAATACCAGATAAATCATGGAAGAAAAATGACCTTATTGAACATATAATAAAGCTATATTTCTCAATTTCTTTTGAATTGAAAAAGGGAGGTATTACTGAAAACGAAATTTCAAAGTTGTTTTTAGTTGATAACTTTTCAAATAATTCACAAAAAGAAAAAACTGCAACACAAAAAATTCGAGAGAAATACTCTGTCTTCAATTTATATTATCACCCAATCAACTTTAATCTATTAATTAATTTTTTCCGATTTGGAACAGCAGATAAAAAACAAATTGAAGCTTCTATAAACTCAAGTATCTATTATCAAAAGGAGAATACCCTTACTTGGATTAAGTTGTGGAGGTATTACGACCTTGACGATTTGATATTTGAAAAATATACAGAAGAAATTTTAAAAAATTTAAAGAAGAAAAAAATAAACAATCGATATGAAATACTTCAAATCGTTGGTATGCTCTTAAATTTTTCAGATTCAAATCTAATCTCTCTTAATAAAGAGCAAATTATTAATCAAGGTAGAGAATGTCTTGAAACAATAAAGAAAGAGGGAAATTTAAAATTGAATCCGAATGAAGAATATCCTTCCAACTCAAGTAACGGATTGACTTACCAATCCTTAAATAGACAAGAGTTTAAAGACTTTCTTTTACTTGCAAGCAAAATGGCAAATGATAGTCAAATTGAAGATTTACCAAGAAAAGCAAAGGGTTTATTGAAGAAATTAGAAGAATCCGTGAATGAGTTTGGAGAACAAATCACATTAACAAACTCTCGTAATAACCTATACTTTGAAACTCCAATATTTAGTCATATTGAACCCACAGAAATTGCTAAAAGTATTTTAAAACTTAATAATAAAGATAAAAAAGACTTTTCTTATTTCATAGAAGAAAGATACAAACATCATCAATTCAATAAAAAATTAGTTGCCGAACTAAATATTTTAATAGAACTTAATGAAATTCTCAATAAAGAAAAAGACAATAAGAAAGGAAAAATAAGTGGTTTAATTATACAAAATGTAATTCTAAAATCACTTGAAAGGTCTATATCTGAATTAAAAAAATGTGCTGGATAACACGTATAAAATTAATTGCTTGGTAAAAGTCTATTAGCGAAAGCTCTTGCAGGCTTTTTATCTGTGTTTTTTCCTAACGTCACTACTTAAGCCACATAGCTAACCTTATACCAAACGTTGTGCGGCATGCATTAACTCAAGAACAAATATGAACGAAAAAGAAAAGTTTCCAACTCCTTCTCAATTTTATAGAAATAGACGCCCTGAATATTTTTCAGATTCTAAAACAGAATCCAAAGTTCTATTAACCAAAGAACAATTAGCTTTCGAAATAAGTCAAATTTCCACAAACCAAAAACATGATAGTTTTGAAAACCTTTGTCGCAGATTAGCTGAAAAATTAATAACTCCTAATTTAATTCCACAGGTTGGGCCAACAGGTGGTGGGGATGGAAAAACAGATTCGGAAACATATCCAGTTTCTAGTTATATTTCTGATAGATGGTTTATAAGTGAAAATAAGTGGAACGAAAATGAGAATTGGGCTTTTGCTATAAGTGCTAAAAAGGATTGGAAGCCAAAAGTAAAATCAGATGTAAAAAAGATTATTGAGACAAAAAGAGGTTACACAAAAACATATTTTTTTTCAAATCAAAAGATTCGTAGTAAAGATAAAAAAGAAACTCAAGACCTGATTAATAAAAACTACGGAATTGAACTGATTATTCTTGATGCTGAATGGATAATTGAAAAGGTTTATAGTAGCCATCTTCTAAATGACGTAATTGACAGTTTAAACTTATCATCTGTACATCTAGAGGAAAAAAAAACAGGGGTAAATGACTCAAAAAGGATAGAAAAATTATCTGAGATTGAAGAAAAAATTAATAATTCAGATAGAACTTTCGAAATTGACTTTCAGTTAGTAGAAGAATGTTTAGAAAGTGCCATTTTATCTAGAATGATAGAATTACCAAAAACAGAAGTAGTTGGGAAATTCGAGAGAGCAAAACGGTTTGTAAATAAACTAAGTAGCGTACAGCAAAAAATAAGAATCCATTATGAGCTAGCTTGGACATATTTAAATTGGTATGACGATTATAGAGGTTTTTATGAAGAATATATAGAATTTAAAACACTTGTCAATGAAGAGCCAAATCTAAATAATCTCAAATTACATCTAAATCTTTATAATTTATTAAAAACGATTTCTAAAATTGAAGAAGTAAAAGATTACGTTGATATTGACTTTTGTAGTGATGAAATAGAATATTTAAAACTATTAAAAAAGTGTATTAAAAATAAAAATAAATTTTCCACAGCATTATTATGCAAATTCTATATAAGTATAATCAATATTTCAAACCAACTAAATGATGAAGAGCTATTATCCAAAGAGGTAATAAATTTGCAAACCTATTTTGAAATAAGTAAAAATCATTTAGATATTCCGTTTGAACAATTAAAGGGAATCATTGATATTTATAGTGAACTATTGCCAAGCAATAAAGAGTTTGACAAGTTAATTGATATTATTGCAGAATTAGAATCAACTAGAGTCTCCGAATTATCTTCTGGTAGAATTTACTTGAATAGAGGAAGTACAAAATTAAAGAATGATTTAAATAAAGAAAGTTTAGTATTCTTTGGAAAGGCCGTAAGAAAATTAGCAAAAGAAGAAACACAAGATGAATTTTATTTTTGTTTAATGCTATTAAGTGAAGCATATTCGAGTTTAGGGTTGTACTGGGCTGCAAATAATTGCATAATTTCTGCTATTAACATATATATAAATGAATTCTTTACTACAGGTACGATTAACAGAAGACTTTATAGGAGTGTTAAACAAATTTTAAAAAATGAAGTTATACTTGGACGTATACCTGTATTGCTAACTTGGCATGAATTATTTAACGTTATAAAATATTATTTCGAATCAGAAGTAAATTTGGAAAATGAAGAAATTCCTATTGAAAACCTCATAGATGGTTGTCTTTCTACAAGGATATTAAGTACTAACTTTAAAAATTTCAAAGAACTATCGGATTTGCCAGATATTTTGAATGAAAATGAACTTTGGTTAAGCGGAGATTCTGTTTTATATTTACTAGGACATGAAGATGTAATAGAAATTAACGAATCTAAGAGTCCTTCGTTTACAAAAGAAAATTTCAATGAATTCTATAATACATTAGCGAATCAACCATTTATTAGACAGATGGCTTTTGAAACTAATTTTTTAAATAAAAAAGAAATAACCTCTTGTACTAGAATTCTAGGAATAAAATTTATAATCAATTCAAAAGATGATTTACAGCTTTTAATTTTAGGCGAAACTATTTTTGCCTATCTAGAATCATTTTTAGCAACTGCTTTTGAGGGGGTATTTCCTTTATCTGAAAAAATCACCCTTAATCTTAAACATGATAAATTAGATAAATTCTTTAAAATAAAACATGAGAGTAAAAACTCATTTGACATATTTATTAAACAAGATTATATCTATGAATCAAAAGACATTCCTGAATTAATGGACGAACTGATACCTTTAATTATTGGAAGTAACTACCTGTTCAAAGATTATAAATGTTTTTTCGAGAACTTATACAAAAATGACGAAGTTCATGAAAGATTAACTTTAATAATTGAGCACAAAAATTTCTTGACAAACATTTTAACTTCAGAGCCTAAATTCTTTCTAAAAAATTGGAAAAAAGAAAACAATAAAAATTTTCCTTTGAAAAGAATTTCAAACCCTATAGAAATATCTATCTCTGATTTGGAAAAGGATGTAAAGGACAAAGGAAAACCAGATTTTAATTCTGCAACTCATAAAAACATGACAGCAGAAACAATTATTGACACTCATTTATGGGACAAAGCTAGATGGAGAGCATTTGGTTTCGTAACAATGCCGCAACCAACTCCATTTGGAGTTATGTTAACTTTTGAAGATGAAGAGGCAGGGAAAAAGATATTTCATAATTGGATAAAAGAATACGGAAAAGTTGATAAAGAAGAGATAATTTCTATATCTATAATTAAAGGTATTAGAAAAGATAAACCATATTGGTATAAAGTTTTTGTTAGCAAGAATATTAGAAAAAATCAGATGAAAGATGGTGGTTTTATGTCATTATCATCTCGATTTCATAGAATGGAAGCTACAAGCAGTACTAATCTAAATAATTTAATTAATGGTTATAAATATTTTAATAAATACTTATTAATTCCTGCTCATGTTGATAAGGATTTTAATATGAAACCTTTTCCTGAATTAGGAATACTTAAAACTAAATTGAAATTTATTAATGCTTGGGAAATTGGGATTCACGACCCTGAGAGTGTTGTTATAACAGAGGATGATAAACCAATTATTCCAGATAACACAGACAATCCTCCAATCTTAGAGTTGCTAAAAGAAAGAAGAAAATGAGAATAAAGCACGACCGCACAACAACGTATATAAAAAATAGCGGAGTAAGTGTTAAAATTAAAGATAAATAATAAAACAAAAGTCAGTTATAAACAGAAAAATAGTGTTTGAAAACCCGCTATTTTTCATGTACAATACCATTAAAGGTACGTATAAATCCTTCAAAACAAAGACTGTTGTTCACACCCTTGTTCGTGTTCTAACAACCATTTTTTTCGTCATATTCCACCAGCATAACCAGTAAGAGAACCATCAGACCCCACAACTCTATGACAAGGTAATACAATCCAAAAAGGGTTTTTATCATTTGAAGTAGCAATTGCTCTAATTGCTTTTTCATCACCCAACAAACGAACTTGTTTTAAATATAAGGTTAGCCTTAATATTGCTGTTTATCGGTTAAAGTTAAAGGATTAAATAGTTAGTTGAATGTATCGGTCAATTGGTTGTTGAGGTTCTGAACTTTGTTATTTGGTAATTGGTTTATATATGTTTGTGTGGTTGATAAATGGCTATGGCCTAAACTTTTACTTAATGCACCAATATCAGCCCCTCCAGTGACTAGTAGCTGAGTGTATGTGTGTCGTGCAACATGGCTTGTAAACGGTGTGTTTATTCCAGCTTGTCGTCCAGCAATAGCTAACCAACGGTTGTATGAATCTCTAGATGCTTTTAATCGTAGGCCTTGTGTTTTAGTAAGATTCTTTTCTTTGGTGTATCCTTTAAATTCACTGGCTTTGAGGAAATGAAAAACAAAATCATTTTTCTTTTTGCTAGTAATTATTTTAGCAATTTCGGTGACATATAAGTTATATATTTCAGTGTCTATTTTAATTATTCCTTCGGTGAATTTTTCAATTGCAATTTCTTGTGAGACATCTATTATGTCCTGTCGTAAGTCGTCAGTGGTTATTTCTTCTCCTAGTACTTTTTTTATTTTACTTTGAACTTTTAAAACGGGTTTTCGCTTCTTGATTTCATTTATATTACTTGTTGCATCTTTAATGTATTGAGATAATCTCTGGCGGTCGAACTCTAAAGATTCAATATATGAGTTAAAACTTTTGTCAAGGGTTGGCAGTCTATGATGTAACGATTTAAGGCATAATATTGTTAATTTTACACTCATAGGTTTCTTAGTTTTTAGCTGGGTGTATCCAAAGAAAACTTGATTGTCTACAATGTTAAATTCCGACCACCTAAGTAATTGAACATCAGCTATCCTTAAGCCTTGAGCAAATATTTGAAATAAAAAAACACATACAATATCATCCAACTGAATGGTAAATAGACGATTAGTTTTTTTACGAAACTCTTTATATTTACAATTCATTAATTGTTTCACCTGCGATTCACTCAAACATTTCACTCCAACTGTTTTTGTTTTTGCAGTGGTTAATGAAAAGGGAGGTTTGGTGTAAACAACTAGCCCAGATTTAACGGCTTTGCTTATCACAGCTTTGAATTTTTTTAGATTGTCAATTGAGGTATTGTTTGAACAACCATTGTTTTGCATATATGTAAAAAATGCCTGAACATGCGATGTGTTTAATTCATTAAAATGAATATCAACAAGACTTACACTTTTTAGGTAGTCAATGAATTTATTACGTATGCTTATTGATTTGCCTTTGGTACCAATATTAACTGTATTATCGATTAGCTCTTGGTAAAATATTAGTATTGTTGTTTTGGTACTTTTAATAGCTAAAACTGGGTCACTTTGTTTTCCTAGTTCTTGTAGCACCTCTTTTATTTTAGCATTAATTGCTTCATGGTTATGTTCTCTACTGGTAACCCTTTGTTTTTTTCGATTCCAGTTTTTAACGTTAACTTTTATTTTTAAAGATTGAGTGGTCTTTTCACCCTTGTCAGTGATTAAAACTTTTAAATATCCCGTAGGTTTATTTTTTTCGCCTTTAAGTATTATATTTACAGTCATATTAAATGGTATAGTATGTTTAAAAATGTCTTTACAGATTATAAATTCAT
>Ga0209291_1001544_pt1 | contig 20243 bp, 18 predicted proteins | sample GOMGulsemesocosm_FD_184633 | JGI IMG/M metagenome (GOLD analysis project Ga0209291, IMG submission 184633) | Methane-oxidizing microbial communities from mesocosms in the Gulf of Mexico - GOM9B Gulf of Mexico (SPAdes) (version 2) | ecosystem: Environmental > Aquatic > Marine > Cold seeps...
TGGGCTTGTCGAAGATAAATTTAATATCTCGCTATATGGATTTCGACAAGCTCAATCTGACAAAATTAAAAGTTTTAAAAAATAGATTACTTAAAAGAGTAATTTAACTAACCACACATTATTAATTTCATGATTGCACAAACTATATTTTACATTATCATCGGAATTTTAGTTTTCGATTTTATTCTCGATAAATTTTTAGACTATCTCAACGCAAGACATTACAACGACAAACTTCCTTCGGAACTACAAGATGTTTACGATGTTGATGAATATAAAATATCACAAGCGTATAAACTGACAAATAATAAGTTTGGAAACATATCGTCATTATTTTCTATTCTACTTACTTTAGGCTTTCTATTCTTTGATGGTTTCAAAATTGTTGATGATTATGCAAGAACATTTACTGACAACAACATATTAATTGCGTTGATTTTCTTTGGGATAATCATGATAGGGTCGGATATTATTACTACTCCTTTTTCTTATTATCAAACATTTGTGATTGAAGAAAAATTCGGATTTAATAAATCTACTAAAAAGTTGTTTTTTATTGACAAAATAAAGGGTTGGTTGATGAGCGCCGTACTTGGTGGTGGAATTTTAGCTTTAATCATTTGGTTTTATGAATATGCTGTGACTAATTTTTGGTTGTATGCTTGGGCTTTAGTTGCTGTTTTTAGTTTGTTCATGAATATGTTTTATGCAAAATTAATTGTACCACTATTTAATAAGCAAACTCCTTTAGAAGAAGGTTCTTTACGAGATAAAATTGCTACATATGCCAACAAAGCAGGTTTTCAATTAGACAATGTTTTCGTAATTGATGGGTCCAAAAGAAGCACCAAAGCCAATGCCTACTTTTCAGGTTTTGGAAGCCAGAAAAGAATTACACTTTTTGATACATTAATAAACGATTTAAATGAAGATGAAATAGTTGCCGTATTAGCACATGAAGTGGGGCATTACAAACGAAAACACATCATTTACAACTTATTTTTATCAACTATTTTAACTGGGTTCACATTGTGGTTATTATCACTTTTTATTACTAGTCCGGTTTTATCAGAAGCGCTTGGAGTTTCCATTCCTTCATTTCATATTGGTATGATTGCATTCGGATTACTATACAGTCCAATATCTCAAATCACAGGATTGTTTATGAATAGTTTGTCACGGAAATTTGAATATCAAGCTGATAATTATGCTAAAGAAACACACAATTCTGATGATTTAGTTAGTTCTTTAAAAAAGCTTTCTAAAAACAGCTTAAGTAATCTTACTCCTCATGCTTGGTATGTTTGGTTTCATTATTCACACCCGAGTTTATTGCAACGAATTAAAAAATTAAAATAGCCTTATAAAAAAAGCACCAATTAAGGTGCTTTTTTTATAAGGCTATTTATAATTAGAAAATTACTCTACAATAATTTTCTTCACTATTTTTCTAGATCCATTATTTACTTCAATAAAGTATAACCCAGATTGAACTGAGTTCATTTTAACCTCTTTCTTAAAGTTTGATGAACTTTCATAATGTCTGTTATAAACTCTTCTTCCTCTAATATCATATACTATAATATCAATCTCACTTTCAAACAAAGTGTTCATTTCAATAGTAAATACGCCTTTATTTGGATTAGGATAAATTTCAAAATTATTAATTGTATTCTCTTCTATTCCTAACGGGTTTTCCCAAGTACATACTTCTAAATCCCAACCAGTCAAAGATCCTGAAGAAGGGTTTGCATTATCAGTAATTGTTAAGGTCCAAGTACCATTAGCACTTTCTCCATTAAAATCGGCTAAAGTTCCTACAGGCTGATAACTTAATCCATCCGTATAAGGACATGGTAATGTTGCTGAAGCAGCTTGATCATCTAAACTCACATTAAAATCATCATCATTTGCACATGAATTAGAAATTAATTGAACTTCAGTCCCTAACGGACTTGTTAATTTAAAAGACAATTGCCCTAACCTTGGGTGTACCCCAATAAGGTTATTAATATTAATATCTGTAATCATACCTATACTACCACTTACTAATAATGTTGAAGTCATTGTATCATTATTTAGTATCGTAGCTGGTAATCCAGTACTTGCTGACGCTGTTATACATGACGGACAATCAACTCCAGACACAACGTTTATATATCCTGTTTTGATCATTACATCAGACCCTGCAGAGTTTGTAGCAGTAAGTTGTACCTGATAGCTACCTGGTACTGTATATACTACAGTAGGGTTTGGACTGGTAGATGTCCCTGGAGTACCACCTGTAAACACCCATGCCCATGACGTTGCTGTACCACCAGTTGATGTATCTGTAAAATTAACTGTATCTTCTCCTAAATCTGTACATAGCACAGTTTCATCAGCGCTAAAATCAGCTACAGGAGGTGTAGGTAGTGCAGGTAAAGTATATCCACAACTGGTAAACTGTCCATGGATTGTAGCAATCTCTGCATTTGAATATCCCATATTAATTGCTGATTGATAAGCAGCGTTTGCGGCATCATTCTGACTTGAAGAACCATTAGTCATCCCCAATCCTTCTAAAAATATCTTATCTGTTTTATTTCTACCAATGATGTCATATATTTTCATTAAACAAGTAGACCATATTTGTCCATCTGCATGAATTCCTCCTGTTAAACCTCCTGGATATGAAGCTCCATAATCTGTAGTTCTTCCACCCCAACATGCATTATGACCATCCCAATTAAATACGTAATTGTGCGCTGCATCTGCAGGAGTCCAATTTCCTAAACTTCTATTATATGATTGTGCCCAATAATCTCCACTCCCTTCACTAAGTCCATCTACTTGCGACAATCCACCTGCAGTTACCCAATCATGAATTCCATGTCCTAATTCATGGTAAATAACATCCGAATCTTCTGCATCATCAACACATCCTTCTCCGAAAGCTAACTCTCCAGATCCGCTAGAATAATGAGAGTTATCAGCTCCATTTACTCCAGAAGGATCAACTCTAACACCTGTTGCGTATTGATAAGGCATTACATTACAACCAAGTACTAAATTCATGTGACGCATAGACGTATCAATATGATAATACACACTTACTGCTTCAAAACGATCGTCATTACGTTGGTATAAAAAATCTGAAGAAGCTTGCTCAAACAAACCGTTATTTGGTGCTTCAGAATCTACAATTTCAGCATAAGGACCAACTAGACTATAATTCCCTCCACTAAATGTAATATCTAATAAAGGTACTGTAAAGGTCTGACTTGTTAAATCGGCTGAATTTGCATCAGCATTATCCGTATATCCACCTGTACCATAAGCAACTGTAGCAGACGAAAGTGGATCGGGATCAAATACATTACCAGTTCCACTAGCCATTACAAAACTTGATTTATTGGTAGTAGTTGAATTTTTATGTGAACAATTTTTATGATTGTCTTTAGCTGTACATTTCTTATCACCATCTTTATGATTACAGTAATAAAAATATTGATCAACTACTTTAAATATTTCTTCCGTATTGGCATCAACTAAAACGTGCCATTCTCCAAGAGGTTCTGTACTTGAAATAACAACTTCATGTGCCAAACGAGTCATTTTAGAATTCTTGTAAACCATTAAATTATTAGATGTATGAATCACATTACTCTTCACATTTAAATAATCAAATGCTAATTGATAAGCTCTTTCCTTAGTTACAGAAGAAGAAGTATTTGTAAGATTAACCTCTGCTTGATAACTACTCATAATGTAAACCACCTTATTAGCAGGTGAAATGGATATCGTAACCTCAGCTTTATTTACTGGAAAACCATTTAAATACTGACGAAATCTAACTACTGAACCAGAAGTCGTTGTCCTTGTTGCATGATGACGTAAGTTTTGTAATTCATTTTTAGGAATCCCAATCTTCTTAGATTCTTTAGCCAAATAATATTGAGCCATAGACTCTGGAGTTCCTTTAGGCACAGAAAAATTAACCTGATATAATGCTACAGGTATTCCTGTTCGAGTATCATAACGTATGTTATCCCTCAGGACTGTAGTTCTTTTTTCATCGTCTTCTAAATTTATTTCAAAAGATCTTTCGTACACTGGCTTTTGGGCCATTACTACAGAGCTAAAAAGGATAGCTCCAAAAAGTAATAACATCCCTTTAAAAGGCTTTTTTACAACGTATTTTGTTTTCATATTTCCGGGTTTTTCTTAAAAGTATACCTTTATCACAATGTTTTAAAAAAAACAAGTGATTATTTGACAAAAAACAACCCATAATCCGATGTAATTAACAAATTAACCGATTAACCGATTAACGGAGAGGGTTTTTCGGTAATAAACATTTAAATAAAATATCTAAGTAATTCACTTTTTTTTAATAAAACTTTGTTTTTTAATATTTTTACATAACTTTGTCCTCAATATGAATACAATTTCAACAAATAACACAAACTGGTGGTGGTTCCGATTTAACTCAATAATCGTGAACTAAGTATCCTGTTTATATAACTCATAACAAAGGCTTACCGTTTTCGGTAAGCCTTTTTTTATACACAAAACTGAAATGAAAATAAATACACTAACATCCACAAGCCTGTCAGACACTATAACTCCAGTAGGCTTATACTTAAAACTACGTGATCAATTTCACAATAGTTTTTTGTTAGAAAGCTCTGACTATCATGGTAACGAGAACAATTTCTCTTTTATCTGTATAAAACCTTTAGCTACATTTACCGCTAACGGAAATACTGTAACTTCCAGTATTTTAGGAACTGAACAAAAAGTAACTGTTTCGAATAAAAAAGAAGTGACTACACATTTACAGAGTTTTATTTCGGCATTTGATGTTGAAAAAAACTGTAACGTTACCAATGGCGTTTTTGGATATAGTAGTTATGATGCCATTCAGTATTTTGACACTATTACATTAGATGAACATAAAAAGAAAAATACTACTCCAGAAATGATGTATTCATTATTTCAATTCATCATTCAAATAGATCATTTTAAAAATGAAATGACCATTTTAGAAAACTGTCCTGAAGGAGCTATTTCCGAAATGGAGACAATTGAACGATTGGTAAAAAACAATAATCATCCGCAGTATCATTTCAATTTAGAAGGAAAACAAGCTTCTAATATTACGGATCAGGAATTTAAAGATATGGTTACTAAAGGGAAAGAACACTGCCAATTAGGAGATGTTTTTCAAGTAGTGCTTTCTCGTCAGTTTTCTCAAAAGTTTAATGGCGATGACTTTAATGTATATAGGGCGCTACGTTCAATAAACCCTTCTCCATATTTATTCTATTTTGATTTTGGCGATTTTAAATTATTCGGTTCATCACCTGAAGCACAATTAAAAGTAGTTAATGGAAAAACCACGATAAATCCAATTGCCGGAACCTTTAAACGTACAGGAAACGATTTAGAAGATCAGCAACTTGCTGAGGCATTGGCTAAGGATCCGAAAGAGAATGCCGAACATACCATGTTGGTAGATTTAGCTCGTAATGATTTAAGCAGACACGGAAAAAATGTGGCCATAAAAACCTATAAAGAAGTTCAGTTTTATAGCCATGTAATTCATTTAGTATCAGAAGTTGAAGCAGAAAACAAAGATGATGATGCCATACAAATGTTCGCGGATACTTTCCCTGCGGGAACACTTTCTGGAGCTCCAAAATACAAAGCAATGCAACTTATAAATACATATGAAAACCAAAACAGAGGTTTTTATGGTGGCGCAATTGGTATCTTTGGGTTTGACGGAAGTGTAAATCATGCCATTACCATTAGAAGTTTTATGAGTAAAAACAATACCTTGTACAGTCAAGCAGGTGCTGGTGTTACTGTTAGCTCAAATGAAGAAAAAGAATTACAAGAAGTAAATAATAAATTAGGTGCTTTACAACAAGCCTTAACCTTAGCTGAAAAAATATAATTATGGAAAAGATACTAGTACTTGACAATTACGATTCATTCACTTACAATTTAGTGCATTACATAGAATCTAATCCGAATTATGAAGTTGATGTGTTTAGAAATGATGAAATTTCTATTGATGCTATAGATAACTACAACACCATTGTGCTATCTCCAGGACCAGGTTTACCTGAAGAAGCGGGAATACTAAAAGCTGTTATTGAACGCTATGCTTCTTCTAAAAAAATATTAGGCGTTTGTTTAGGTATGCAAGCAATTGGTGAAGTATTTGGTGGAGAATTAGAAAACCTCAACAATGTATTTCATGGAGTTGCAACACCTATAGAAATCACAAATTCAAGCGATTTATTATACAAAAACGTCCCAGGAAATATTGACGTAGGCAGGTATCATAGTTGGGTGATTTCAAACACAAATTTCCCCAATAAATTAGTGATTACTGCCAAAGACGAGAACAATCAAGTCATGTCAATCAAACATCAAGATTATAATGTATACGGAGTACAATATCATCCTGAATCAATATTAACTACTCACGGAAAAGAAATCATTAATAATTTTTTAGCCATTTAAACAAACAAGAAAAATAGTCTTTAAATAGCTTCATTTACTCACAACAATAAGTTGATGAGAAAGAGTTATAGTGACTTATTTTAATAAACACACAACTCATGAATTCCATACCAAATAAACTTTTTGAACATCAAAAACTATCTGAAACAGAAGCCTATACTATTCTAACTAGAATAGGAAATAACGAATTTAACCCATCACAAATAACTGCTTTTTTAACCATTTTTTTAATGCGAAATATTTCTGCTGAAGAATTAACCGGTTTTAAACAAGCACTACTTGATTTATGTTTAAAAATGGATTTCTCAGAGTTCAATACTATTGATGTTTGTGGAACAGGTGGTGACGGAAAAGATACTTTTAATATTTCTACACTAGCAGCATTTGTAGTTGCAGGAGCTGGATACAAAGTTGCAAAACACGGTAACTATGGAGTATCATCATCTTGTGGGTCGTCAAATGTATTGGAATATTTAGGCTATAAATTCACCAATGACGAATCTGTTTTAAAACACCAATTGGATACTGCAAATTTCTGTATGATGCATGCACCATTGTTCCACCCGGCCATGAAAAATGTAGCTCCAATTAGAAAAGAACTAGGAATCAAAACATTTTTTAATATGCTAGGACCATTAGTAAACCCTAGTAATCCGAAAAATCAATTGGTAGGAGTATTCAATTTAGAAATTGCAAGAATATATAATTATATGTTACAAAAATCAGGGAAAAACTATAGTATCCTTCATAGTTTGGATGGATATGATGAAATTTCACTTACAGGAAAATTCAAACACTATTCTAATACCAGTGAAAGATTATTATCTCCAGAACAAATAGGTTTCCCTCAACATAATCAGGAAGCTATTTTTGGAGGTAATACTATAAAAGACGCTGCTTCAATTTTCACTAATGTATTAGAAAACAAAGGAACGCAATCACAGCAAAATGTAGTTTTAGCAAATGCCTCACATGCCATAAACTGTATGGAGCCAAATAAGAGTTTACAAGATTGTATTTTTATCGCAAAAGAATCTTTAGCATCAGGAAAAGCATTGGCTAGTTTAACTCAAGTTATACGATAATCATGAATATATTAGATACTATAATAGCACACAAGAAAAAAGAAGTTGCTGCAGCTAAAAAGATTAAATCCATAAAATCACTTGAAAAAAGCAACTATTTTTCTGCTTCTAAACTTTCATTAAAAGAGTATATTTTACGAGATGATAAGTCCGGGATTATTGCTGAATTCAAACGACAATCGCCTTCTAAAGGAATAATAAACGAAACGGCTTTAGTAGAAAACGTTACAACAGGATATAGTAATGCTGGTGCTTCTGCTCTATCTGTATTAACAGATACTAACTTTTTTGGTGGTACAAACGAAGATGTTTTAGCTACTAGACAAGTAAATACAATACCTATATTACGAAAAGACTTCACAATTGATGAATATCAAATTATTGAAGCAAAGTCCATAGGAGCAAACGCTATTTTATTAATTGCTACTGTATTAACAAAAGCAGAAATTAAACAATTTACAGCCTTAGCCCATAGCATTGGATTAGAAGTATTGTTGGAAATTCACACAAATGAAGAGTTGGATAAATACATTTCTGAAATAAGCATTGTAGGCATCAATAATCGAAATTTAAAAACATTTGAAGTTGATTTTGAAAACTCAATTCGCTTAGCAAAATCATTACCCGCAGGTACTGTAAAGATTGCTGAAAGTGGTATTAGTGATTATAAAAACATCAATTATCTAAAAGCGCACGGGTTTGATGGATTTCTAATAGGTGAAAATTTCATGAAAACTGAAAATCCTGGTTTAGCATGCAATGAATTTATTAACAAGATAAATAAAAATAATTATGCTTAAACTAAAAGTGTGTGGAATGCGAGATCGTGAAAACATTATTGCGCTATCAGAGATACAACCCGATTTTATTGGATTCATATTTCATGAAAAGTCTTCTAGAAATATTTCAGAAGAAGTCTTAATAAATACGTCTAAAAATATTGCTAGAGTTGGTGTATTTGTAAATGAATCGATAGCGTTTATTGCTACCAAGATTAAACAATACCATCTTGATTATGTTCAATTACACGGGAACGAATCTCCTGAATTTTGTAACGAAATAAAAAAACTTGGAGTTAGAATGATTAAAGCCTTCAATATTTCTGAAAACTTTGACTTCTCAAGTTTGAGGAATTATGAACAACAATGTGAGTACTTCTTATTTGATGCTTTTGGCAAACAAGCTGGAGGAAATGGAATTACATTTAATTGGGAATTACTAAATAAATATAAAGGAAAAACACCTTTTTTATTAAGTGGAGGAATAGATGAAACTATGGTCAATGAAATTAAAAAAGTAACGCATTCTAAATTTAGAGGGATAGATATTAATAGTGGCTTTGAGATAGAACCTGCATTAAAAGATATTCCCAAAATCAAGTGTTTTAAAACTAGTATTCGAAACATAAACTAACAAAACTCCTTTACATAGAAAGGAAAATAATAACATAAACCCACTAGTGGGAATTAAAGAGTTTAAAATGAATTATACCGTTAACGAAAAAGGATTTTACGGCGATTTTGGAGGTGCATATATCCCCGAAATGTTACATCATAATGTGAATGAATTGAAAGAACAATATCTTCAAATTATAGAATCTGAAGCCTTTCAAAAAGAATATAAAGATTTATTAAAAGACTACGTAGGTAGACCTACTCCATTATATTTAGCAAAAAACCTTTCAAAGAAATACAACAGCACTATCTATTTAAAAAGGGAAGATTTAAACCATACTGGTGCGCATAAAGTTAATAATACTGTTGGGCAAATTTTGTTAGCTCAAAAAATGGGTAAAACTAGAATCATTGCAGAAACTGGTGCTGGACAACATGGTGTTGCTACTGCTACTGTTTGTGCTTTAATGGGATTAGAATGTATTGTTTTTATGGGTGAAATTGATATACAACGGCAAGCACCCAATGTAGCACGAATGAAAATGTTAGGTGCAGAAGTTCGGCCAGCAACATCAGGGAGTAAAACCTTAAAGGACGCTACCAACGAAGCCATTCGTGATTGGATTGCTAATCCCGTTGACACATACTACCTTATTGGCTCTGTTGTAGGACCTCATCCCTACCCTGATATGGTGGCACGTTTTCAGTCAATCATTAGTGAAGAAATGAAAACACAGTTAGAAGAGAAAACCGGAAAGAATTATCCTGATAAAATTATTGCTTGTGTAGGAGGTGGTAGTAATGCTGCAGGTGCTTTCTATCATTATTTAGACAATACTAAAGTTGAATTAATTGCAGTTGAAGCTGATGGACTTGGAGTTGCCACTGGAAAGAGTGCCGCAACTACAAAATTAGGTTCGGAAGGGATTATACACGGTAGCAAAACTTTATTAATGCAAAATGATGAAGGCCAAATTACAGAGCCTTACTCTATTTCTGCAGGATTAGACTATCCAGGAGTTGGACCATTACACGCACATTTATTTAAAAGCGGACGTGGCACATTTATTGGAGTAACCGATTCAGAAGCTTTAAGTGCTGCATATGAGCTAACCAAAATTGAAGGAATAATTCCTGCACTAGAATCAGCACATGCACTAGCAGCTTTAGAAAAGTTAGAATTAACACCGAATAATTGCGTGGTGGTGAACCTTTCAGGAAGAGGCGATAAAGATATGGAAACATATATTGCTAGAATGGATACTAATTTATAATACGATGAAAATGAATAGACTTAAAAACTTATTTTCTTCTAAAGAGAATATACTTAATATATATATTACCGCTGGTTTTCCTAAGTTAAACGATACTATTGAAATTGTTCAAGAACTAGCTGCATCTGGTGTTGACATGATTGAAATAGGAATGCCTTTTTCTGATCCTTTAGCTGATGGACCAACTATTCAACATAGCAGTGAAGTTGCTATTGAAAACGGAATTACACTTGATTTAATTTTTGAGCAAATAAAAGAAATTAGAAAAACGGTTGACATCCCAATTATGCTAATGGGATATATCAATCAGTTAATGAAATATGATATCGAAACTTTTTTAGCTAAAGCTGCTAAAGTTGGAGTTGATGGGTTTATTTTACCCGATTTACCATTGGATATTTATCAAGAACAATATAAAGCGCTGTTTGAAAAGTATAATTTAAAAATGAGCTTCCTAATTACCCCTCAAACCACAAATGATCGTATTAAAATGATCGCTGAGGAAAGTACAGCTTTCTTATACGTCGTTTCTTCTTTTGCTATTACGGGAAGTAAATCTGATTTACAGCAAAATCAAATAGAGTACTTCAAAAAAATAGAAGCGATGAAGTTGAATACACCTAAACTCATTGGTTTTGGTATTAGTAATTCTGAAACATTTAATACGGCATGTAATTATGCCAACGGAGCAATTATTGGTAGTGCTTTTATCAAAGTTTTAAAGGATACTACTTATGAATTGAAGCATACTATTCATGATTTTGTAGAACCATTAAAATAAACACATAACAACTTGTTTTACAGTGTTTTATTTTGTAAATTTATTGTCGCATTAGAAGTGAGATATACTAGTTATACAGTAGTAATTATATATTGATAATGTTAATCATATCTCATTAGCTAGATAATTGGATAGAGGAATTAAAGGGGTATTGTTTTATTATATACTCGTAGTACTTTAGAAAGATTATTATAGCGGTGTCAAGTGGTTTTTAAATGAGTGATTAGGAATATTTATTATTAATATTCATTTAAATATTTATTGGCATAAAGCCGTATTCAAGTTTACAATCTGAATGCGGCTTTTTTTATTGCTTAGGATTTAAAAATAGTAAGCAACCTTTTAAAGTTAAACATACTTGCTGCCTACTTAACAACTGCATTATTTTTTTTAAGAAAACCCGTTGTATTTCACCTTTTTAGTAAAGAAAATCTATAAACATTAGTCATCTTAAAAAGCTAATAAATCAATAGTATCTCGCTACTATTTTTAGAGTATCTTTGCTGTTCAAAGACTTAAAATTCACTATGCTGTTCAAAGACTTAAAATTAAACAAACCTATATTAAAAGCTATCTCAGAAAAAAAATATGAGGTACCTACTCCTATTCAGGAATATACTATTCCCTTAATTTTAGATAAAAAAGATGTGATTGCTTCTGCTCAAACAGGAACAGGTAAGACAGCAGCTTTTGCTTTACCGATTTTACAATTGTTATATGACAAGCAAAACGAAGGTAAATCAGGAAAAAAAACAAGAGCTCTTGTAATAAGTCCTACTCGTGAACTTGCTATCCAAATTAACGAGAACTTTAATAGGTATAGTAAATACACAAACCTAAAATCAGCAGTAGTATTTGGAGGAGCATCTATTGAACCACAAAAGGAAATTATTAAAAAAGGAATTGATATTTTAATCGCAACTCCAGGACGTTTATTAGATTTACACAAACAAGATGTGATCAATTTAAGTTTTATTGAAACCCTAGTTTTAGATGAAGCTGATTTAATGTTAGATATGGGGTTCATTGATGATGTTAAAAAAATTGAGCGTCTTTGTCCTGATCAAAAACAGATATTATTGTTTTCTGCTACTATGCCCCATAAGGTCGTTGATTTAGCAAGCACACTATTAACCAATCCTGAAAAGGTTGAAATTTCTCCAACTTCATCTACTACAAAATCTGTAAATCAGATTTTGTATTATACTCCAAAACCTCAAAAAATAGAATTGTGTTTGCATTTGCTACGTAATACTATCAAAGGGAATATTATTATTTTCAGACGTACTAAACATGGTGTTGATAAATTAGAGAAATCCTTACTAAAAAATGACTACAAAGTCGCTTCTATACACGGAGATAAATCTCAAAGTGAGCGTCAAGATGCACTAAATGATTTTAAAAAAGGGAAAGCAAATATACTAATAGCTACTGATGTAGCTTCAAGAGGTCTTGATATTAAGGAACTAGATGCTGTTATCAATTTTGACATACCAAATATATCTGAAACCTATGTGCATAGGATTGGTAGAACTGGAAGAGCTGGGAATAAAGGAACTGCTTATTCTTTATGTTCTGCAGATGAAAAGGATTATGTAATTAATATTCAGAAAACAATTAATAAATTCATTCCAGTAGAGGAAGAACACCCATACCCATTAGATCCTAAAGCAAAACCTGAAATTCACAAGAAAGCAGGTAGCAAACATAAAAAAGGCAGAAAATCTGAAGGTTCTAAAAAGAAAAAGAAACGTTGGTATTAAACCCATGTCACAAAAAAACAATTTATCAGAAATCGCAAAACTATTCTTTAAGTTAGGCTGCATTTCTTTTGGTGGTCCAGCTGCTCATATTGCCATGATGGAGGATGAAGTAGTCAATAAAAGAAAATGGTTTACCCAAGAGCATTTTTTAGACCTTATTGGAGCTACAAACTTAATCCCTGGTCCAAACTCAACAGAAATGACCATGCATTGCGGCTATGAGCGTGGTGGATGGAAAGGCTTATTTATTGCAGGAGCATGCTTTATTACACCAGCTATATTCATTACTATGGTGTTTGCATGGTTGTATCAAACCTATGGTCAATTACCTACCGTTGAACCTTTTATTTATGGCATCAAACCGGCAGTAATTGCATTAATAGTTATGGCTGCTTACCGGCTTGGAAAAAAAGCTATTAAAAATACCGAGTTAGCACTATTAGGCACACTAACAATTACAGCTTGCTTATTAGGCTTAAATGAAATTAGTGCTTTATTCGGTTGCGGATTAATTGGAATACTACTTTACTATTTTAAAAAAAAGAGGACAACTTTAAATTCATTCCTACCCTTATTCATTTTTCAAATCACAGATCCAATAAAAATTGGGAGCTTAAAAATTTTGTTAATTTTCTTTAAAGTTGGTGCCATTTTATACGGAAGCGGATATGTATTGTTTGCGTTTTTGAATACTGAACTTGTAGCTAATGGATTATTGACCAGACAAGAATTAATTGACGCTATTGCTGTTGGGCAGTTTACTCCAGGACCAGTATTATCTACCGCAACATTTATTGGTTGGCAAATGAACGGAATCTCAGGAGCGCTTGCAGCAACATTAGGCATATTCCTTCCTTCATTTTTATTTGTATTAATACTAAACCCACTAATTCCTAAAATGCGAAAGTCAAAAGTGATTAGCGCTTTTTTAGATGCAGTTAATGTTGCTGCTGTAGCATTAATTATTGCTGTTTGCATTGAAATGAGTAAAGATACTTTAACAGACTGGAGAACAATATTAATAGCAGTCATAAGTTTAATAGGAGTTTTTGTTTTCAAAAAAATAAATAGTGCTTTTATTGTTTTTGGAGGAGCACTAATTGGATATCTATTAACCTTTATATAATCACAATGAATTCAAAACTTTGGATGTTACTTAGTGTATTTTCATTTTGTTTTGTTGCTATCGGTGTAAAACAAGTAAATACCAATATTAGTCCTTTACAAATTATATTTTTTCGTGCATTTATAGGGTTAATCTCTTTATTAATACTACTTCAAAAAACAACCATTATAGGAAGTATTTCAAACATTAAGGAACATTTATTCAGGAACATTTTTCATCTTATTGCTCAATATGGTTGGGTTGTAGGAATTGTATATTTATCACTTGCAGAAGTTACCGCTATTGAGTTTACAACTCCTATTTGGATTATAATTTTGGCAAGTACCTTCTTAAAAGAAAAAATAAACGCTAAAAAAATTAGTAGTATTTTATTCGGATTCATAGGTGTTTTAGTAATTATTAAACCTGGTTTAGAAATCATTAGCTATAACGCTATTGTAGTTTTATTATCAGCTATTTGTTTTGCAATAGCACATACAGCAACAAAAAAAATAGTTCAATTTAACTCTGCTTCAGATGTAGTATTTATTATGTGCTTGACACAGCTCCCTATTTCTTTTGCTTGTGCATATTCAAATTGGAACTGGCCTAGTTACTCCGATTACTTTTGGTTACTATTAGTTGGTTTAGCAGGAATCGCTGCTCATTTTAGTATGGCTAAAGCATTGAAAAAAGAAGATATAAGTAGTTTGATTCCTTTAGACTATTTACGACTTCCAATTTTAATATTCGCGGGTTATTTTTTATACAATGAATCACTTGATGTTTCAATTATCATCGGTGGAACATTAATTCTTCTTGGAAATTATATCAATCAGAAAAAAGGTAATATATTTAACAACACTCCTAAACATTCTTCATGAAGGCTGTAACTGTTAAAGAAATTAAAACTGAACTTTCTCATCGATCACATGATGAAATCATGGAATTATGCTTACGTCTTTCTAAATTCAAAAAAGAAAACAAAGAGCTACTTACTTATTTGTTATTTGAATCTGAAAATGAAGAAACATTTATCGCAAATGTTAAACTAGAAATTGATGAACAGTTTGATTTAATCAATACCAAAACATATTACTTTATTAAAAAGAGTGTACGTAAGATATTAAGGTCGATTAAAAAGTATATTCGATACTCAAAACTTACAGAAACTGAAATCATCCTATTACTATATTTCTGTAAAAAGTTAAGAGATTTTAAACCCAGTATTCAAAAAAACACCGTTTTACTCAATATCTTTAAACGTGAGTTAGAAAATGTAAAGAAAAAAACTATGTTACTTCATGAAGACTTACAGTACGATTACGGACTAGAGATAGAAAAGCTGGCATAATCTTTGTAAACTATATAGTAATTAATAATTTAATACAAATACAATGAATAAAGGAACAGTAAAATTCTTCAACGACTCAAAAGGATTCGGTTTTATAACAGAAGAAGGTTCAGACAAAGAATATTTTGTACATATCTCAGGATTAGTAGATGAAATTCGCGAAGGTGATGAAGTACAATTCGATCTTGAAGAAGGTAGAAAAGGCTTAAATGCAGTAAATGTAACTGTAATCTAACCTTAAAAACTCCTAAAATATTTTAATTTACAATTCCCCGTAGCGATACGCCGAAATATCAATTATACATATTTTCAAAAAAAAGAAACCCTATCAAAATTGATAGGGTTTCTTTTTTTTATGTATCTAAATTACTTTTTATTTCTTCCGCTTTTACGAAGCATATATAAATACAAGTGTTCCACTTTATCTCTAGCCCAAGGGGTTCTTCTTAAAAACTTTAAACTAGATTTTACAGATGGATTATCATTAAAACAACGAATATTAACCTGAGTACCTAAATGCTCCCAACCATAATACTCAACTAACTCTTCTACTATTGTAGCTAGTTTCACTCCATGAAGCGGGTTATTTTTTTGTTCTTTCATTATATACTAATCTCTACGAGGTCTTCTACTTCTACTTTTATCTCCAGCCCCAGAATTGTTACTCTTACTCCCGCGATGTCCACCAGTTTTCCTTCTACCACTGGCTCCACTAGCTTTCTTTTTTCCACTACCTCCACCAGATCGTCCTCTACCTGAATTTCTTTGAGCTTTTCCTTTAATTGGTTGGCTATCTAGATCTTCTTGACTTGGTTCATACCCCTGAATTGAGCTTGTTGACATTTTTTCACCTAATAACTTCTCAATACTCTTAAGGTACTCTCTTTCTTCACCACAAACTAATGAAATCGCTTCACCACTTGCTCCTGCTCTACCTGTTCTACCAATACGATGTACATAATCTTCTGGTATGTTAGGTAATTCAAAATTAATCACATGTGGTAGTAACGGAATATCCAATCCTCTTGCTGCAATATCTGTCGCTACTAAAACACGTACTTTATTCTTTTTAAAACCATCTAAAGCTTTAGTTCTGGCATTCTGACTTTTATTTCCATGAATCGCAGCAGCTGAAATACCAGCTTTCCCCATTTTTTCTGTCAGTTTATTTGCTCCATGCTTAGTACGCGTGAAAACTAGTACTTGTCTCCAATTACCATCATTAATCAACTTAGTTACTAATTCGGTTTTCTTTCCTTTGTCTACTCTATAAACTTTCTGCACAACTTTTTCTGCAGTAGTGTTTTCCGGAGCAGCTTCCACAGCTACTGGATTTCTTAAAATACTACTTGCAAATGATTTTATTTCTTTTGAAAATGTTGCTGAGAACAATAAGGTTTGCCTTTCCTTAGGAACAAGTTCCAATACTTTTTTAATATCTCTCAAGAACCCCATATCTAACATACGGTCTGCTTCATCTAATACTAAAAACTCTATTTTCCCTAATGATAACGCTCCTTGACTATGTAAATCTAACAACCTACCTGGTGTAGCAACCAACACATCTACTCCACTTCTCAAAGTACGTATCTGTGGTTTTTGGTTTACACCACCAAAAATAACCATCGATTGAATATCTAAATATTCACTATAGGCCCTTACATTATCATAAACCTGAGCAGCCAATTCACGGGTTGGTGTTAATACCAATGCACGAATAGGTCTTCTTTTCCATTTATTTTCAGTCGATAACTTATGTAACATTGGCAAGGTAAAACCTGCTGTTTTCCCTGTACCTGTCTGTGCTGAAGCCAACACATCTTTTCCTGATAAAATTAATGGTATTGCTTTTTCCTGAATTGGAGAAGGCTCAGTATACCCTTTTTTCTCTACTGCTTTTACTAAAGCATTTGACAATCCTAATGATTCAAATGTCATATCTATTTTTTAATTGATTTTCTGACATCCTAATCCGTCAGTGATTTATATGATGATAATTTACCTAATAACTATCTAGCACTAGTATTACCAACATTTCTAGGGCAAATATACATTGAATTTTCATCATAGCGTATTCATTCTATAGTTCTCTAAAAAAACATTGCAAAACTCCAGTACTTATTATATCTTAGATTTATGACAGAAGTAGAAATTGAAAAGGAAAATGCAGCTATTGCAGCTGAATATAGAAACTTGCTAAAAATAAGCTACCAATCATTAACTGATGATGATAAAAAATTAATCCGTTTAGCTTTTAACACTGCTGTAGATGCACATAAGGATCAACGCAGAAAAAGCGGAGAAGCCTATATTTTTCATCCAATTGCAGTGGCTAAAATTGTTGCGGCTGAAATTGGACTAGATGCTACCTCTATTGCCGCTGCTTTATTACACGATGTTGTAGAAGATACTGATTTTACATTAAACGATATGGAGCGCCTGTTTGGAGAAACAGTTGCCAGAATTGTTGATGGATTAACTAAAATATCTCAATTACAAAGTGATGCTGATGTATCATTACAAGCTGAGAATTTCAGAAAAATGCTGTTAACCTTACATGATGATGTTCGCGTTATCATTATTAAAATTGCTGACAGATTGCACAATATGCAAACAATGGCTTCTATGCCACCACACAAACAAGTCAAAATAGCATCTGAAACCTTATACATTTACGCCCCGCTTGCTCATAGAATGGGATTATATAATGTCAAAACTGAATTAGAGGATTTAAGTTTAAAATATACCGAACCTGAGGTATTTAATAGTATTCTTGAAAAAACTATTGAATCCAAAGAAGAACAGAAAGAATATATTAAAATTTTTAATGACTCATTACAGAGCAGTTTAGATAAAGAACATATTGATTTTGAAATTAAAGGAAGACCAAAATCAATTTTCTCTATCCGGAAAAAAATGCTTAATCAGAATGTCACATTTGAAGAAGTATACGATAAGTTTGCAGTACGAATTATTTACAAATGTCCTCAAGACCAAGAGAAATTTATTGCTTGGAAAATATATTCTATAGTTACAGATCATTATCGTCCAAACCCTGTACGATTAAGAGATTGGATTTCCTCTCCAAAATCTACAGGATATGAAGCATTACATATTACAGTAATGGGCCCAGAAGGAAAATGGGTAGAAGTTCAAATTCGTTCTGAACGAATGAATGAAATTGCTGAAAAAGGATATGCAGCGCACTACAAATACAAACAAGGAGCGAAGAATGAAGGAGGACTAGATGAATGGTTAGTAAAACTTCAAGAAGCGCTGGAAAACCAAGAGGCTAATGCGGTAGATTTTATTGAACAATTCAAGCTTAATTTATACGCTAAGGAAATATTTGTTTTTACACCAAAAGGTGATTTAAAATCACTTCCAAAAGGAGCTACTTCATTAGATTTTGCTTTTAGCGTACACACACAAATAGGTTTCAAAACCAGAGGGACAAAAGTAAATGGGAAATTAGTTCCTTTAAGCCATGTGTTAAAAAGTGGTGACCAAGTAGAAATTATCACTTCCGAAAACACTCGTCCAAGTGCTAACTGGTTGGATTATGTAACTACCTCCAGGGCAAAATCTAAAATAAAATCATCTTTGAATGATGAGAAAAAGTTAATTGCAGCTGAAGGAAAAGAAATATTAAAACGCAAATTAAAACAATTAAAAATCACACTTAATGACAAAAGTGTAAACGAGTTAGTTTCCTTTTTAGACTTAAAAACAAGTTTAGATTTATACTATCGTGCAGGCTTAGGTAATATCGATAATCAAAAATTAAAGGATTATGCTTCCGAACGTAGTAATGCTTTCATCAGTTTCTTTAAAAAGAAAACGCGTAAGCAAAATTCACAAGAAGAAATTAGTAAAGAAGAAATTACTGAAAAATATGATTTATTAGTTTTCGGAAAAGAAGAAGAAAAACTAAGCTACAAACTTACTAGCTGTTGCAACCCTATCCCTGGAGATAAGGTATTTGGTTTTGTTACGGTGAGTGAAGGTATAAAAGTGCATAAAAACAACTGTCCAAATGCTGTTAGCATGCAAGCAAACTATGCTTACAGAATTATTAAAGCCAAATGGATTGATTCCTCACAACAAGAATATTTTACCGACTTAACAATTTCAGGGATTGATCAATTAGGGTTGGTTAATAATTTAACTAAAGTTATTTCAAACAATATGAATGTAAATATGAGGAAAATTAGCTTTGAAACAGATGATGGACTTTTTACAGGAAACGTTACTGTTTCAGTAAAAAACAAAAAAACTATTGATAAACTTATTGATAACATCAAAAAAATTAATGGAATTGACCGTGTAAAAAGATCATAACTCCATAATTATAAGCTATAATATGGCTACTAAAACCTTTTACACAAACTGTTAATAAACTTCATAAATTTTATCAAAAATAATTGGTTGCTAATGCCATAATTAATTGTAAATTTGTGCGTTCCAATTTTATAAATAATGGAGGAAAAAGACAGTAATCAAGAAATCGTTAAAACAGTATTTACGAGCTATTTAGAAGAAAATGGGCATCGTAAAACACCTGAACGATACGCGATTTTAAATGAAATTTACAGTAGTAATGATCATTTTGACATTGAGTCATTGTACATCATGATGAAAATGAAAAAATATCGTGTGAGTCGTGCTACACTGTACAACACTATTGAATTACTGCTGAATTGTGCTTTGGTAAGAAAACATCAGTTTGGTGACAACCAAGCACACTATGAGAAATCTTATTTCGACAAAAATCACGATCATATTATTCTTACTGATACTGGTGAAGTATTAGAGTTTTGTGATCCGAGAATTCAAACAATAAAAAAAACGATAGAAGACGTTTTTGATATTGAAATTCACAACCATTCTTTATATTTTTACGGAACAAAAAAAACAAAATAACAACACACAAATACAATACACAATGGCAGTAGATTTACTACTAGG
>Ga0209291_1001545_pt1 | contig 20242 bp, 18 predicted proteins | sample GOMGulsemesocosm_FD_184633 | JGI IMG/M metagenome (GOLD analysis project Ga0209291, IMG submission 184633) | Methane-oxidizing microbial communities from mesocosms in the Gulf of Mexico - GOM9B Gulf of Mexico (SPAdes) (version 2) | ecosystem: Environmental > Aquatic > Marine > Cold seeps...
TTCTGAGCATGCTACAGGACACTTATTGTATTCTCGTTTCTGGACAAAGTTTTTACACGATAGAGGATTCTTATCAGTAGATGAGCCTTTCAAGAAGATGATCAACCAAGGAATGATTTTGGGGACCTCTGCTTTTGTGTATCAATTTAAATGGCTTAATAAAACAAATAATGAAGGTGACTTTGATATAACTTCGGATAAAATGCCTAGTTTTTTTATTACAAAATTTAAATATGATAAAATCATAAATGGTGATGTAGAAGAGATAACGAAGGCTAAAAGTTTTTATGAAAATACTCTGAACAAGATTTTTTCTAATTCAGAAATTAGTGCTGTTGGAGACATAAATTTAACACCTAAACATACAGATGTTTCTTTAGTAAATGCTTCAGATGAATTGGATGTAGAAGGGTTTAGAAATCATCCTTTAAATCAAGATTATAAAAATGCGGAGTTTGTTTTAGAAGACGGAGCTTACAAAGTTGGTCGTGAGGTTGAAAAAATGTCGAAGTCTAAATACAATGTAGTAAATCCAGATGAAATCTGTGAACGTTATGGAGCAGATACATTGCGTTTGTACGAAATGTTTTTAGGGCCTTTAGAACAAGCAAAACCTTGGAATACTGCTGGTATTACAGGAGTACATAATTTCTTAAAGAAACTATGGAAGTTGTATGCAGATGATAAGGGCTTAAAAGTTACTGATGCTGAACCAACAAAGGACAACTTAAAGACTTTACATAAAACCATTAAAAAGGTATCTGAAGATATTGAAAATTTCTCTTTCAACACTTCAGTATCTACGTTTATGATTTGTGCGAATGAATTAACAGCTCAAAAATGTACTGCTAAAGAAATATTAGAGCCATTAGCAGTGTTAATGGCTCCTTATGCTCCACATATAGCAGAAGAGTTATGGGCTAACTTAGGAAAAGGTTCTTCTGTTTCAGAAGCTACATTCCCAATATTTGATGAAACACACTTGGTAGAAAGTAGTAAAAACTATCCAGTATCATTTAACGGTAAAATGCGTTTCATGCTTGAATTGCCATTAGATATGGGTAAAGACAAAATAGAAAAAACTGTTATGGCTGATGAACGAACTCAAAAACAATTGGACGGTAGAACACCTAAAAAGGTAATTATAGTTCCTGGAAAAATCATCAACTTAGTGGGGTAATCACAATACTATATATAAAAAGATAAAAGCCAGTTCCTAGAACTGGCTTTTATCTTTTTATAGAAAAATGTGCAATAAATTCTCTTTGTATCTCTTTCTTGTTTTTTTCTGAATATACAATTTTAAACCAATAGTCATCAGAGGGTAAAGGTCTTCCTTTGTACATCCCATCCCATCCCTTTTTACTATTTTGTGCTAATTGCACAAGTTCTTTTCCAAAACGATTATAAATGGTAATAGTCGCAAATTCTAATTCTTCAATATCATGTATGTTCCAAGTGTCATTAATTCCATCGCCATTAGGAGTGAAAAATTTAGGATAGTCAATTATAACCAGTTCTATAATTTCTTTGAAGCAAAAGTTGTTATCCACGATGGTAATTGTGTGTAGCCCTGCATTTACATTATCAAAAAAACCACTAATTTGAAATTCACCATCATCTAGGCTAAATAAGTATTCGTCAATACCTGTTGCTGTTGCAAGAATTTGATGAAAACCTGAAAAAGGTGGTGTAATAACATTTGCATCAAAAGTTGTTGGTCCTGTGGTTACAGTAATATCAATTTCTTTAATGACAATACAGTTGAGACTAAGGTCTTCAATTCTTCCAAAAATAACTTCTGGGCTATTACTATTCACAAAAGAAGTTTCAGGAATTATTGGTTCAAAATTATCAATAGCATCTTGTTGCGTTAAATGATAACTAATTATATAGGGATTAATGCTGTTTAGTTCCGTAATTAGTTCTGTATCAAAAATGGAAAGATCAATAGTTGTTACTCCATCTTTAATCTCATCCTTATCACAAATAATATGTTCTATTGGTGGTTGTGAAAATACGATGTCTGTAAATTCTACTGTCGCTGTATCTACAGAAAGAATGGTACCTCCATCACATAGGGTGTATAATACTTCTGCACGATAAATACGCCCTTGAGTTGGGCATACTGTAATTTGATTTTCGGTAGAAATTACTTGATTGGCATTGCTAACATCATACCATGTAATTTGAGTGTTTGACGGTCCTGAGGGGACTATCCTCCAGGCTTCATTTTCAGTTGTCCAACTCCCGGTATTTCTTCCGTTAGGTGTTAATCCTTGTGTACCTGTGGCATTTTGAAGGCCTAGAACACTATTTCCGTTATTCCAATCCGAACATGTTGACTTGGTTTCAATATATACTTCAATGATATTGGTAGATTCATAAAGTACCATTTGGAAAGTTGAGCTTTTTGAAATACAATCGAATAAAGGTACTTGGTAGTAACTTACTACTAATCTTCTACAAGGAAAAACGCCAAATACTTCCCATCCTATTTGCCCGCCTTCACTAGGATCAATATCGTGGAAAACACCGTAAATGGCATTTAATATTTTTTTTGGCTCCGCTGTACTTGGGAATTGAGAATTAGGAATTCCTAAATTAAACTCCCAAGGACATTCATCAGCGTCGTCTGTACTACCATTGTCATTAATGTTGTTGAGGTCAAAGGAAATTGCACCATTAGAGCTTACTACTGCTTGTGAATATTCTTGATTGTAAAAACAAAAATTAAAGGGTAGAATTACTTTTGGATCTGACCAAACATCATCAATATTTACACTTATAGGATTGGCTAATCCCGAAAAAGGAAATTCAGGAGCATAGTCAATTTGTTCAATCGAGTAACTTGTTGGTGTTCCTGTTTCAGGATAATTGGCAACTAAATCAATGCAGCCATCTTGAGAATTACAATTGATATATATAGTTTCATTTTCACTGATGTCCGTTATTTTAACTTCAGGACAACCACTAACCTGCCCCAGTAAGAGACTTGGGGTGAAAAGGATGAAATAAATAAAAATTCGATTACGATACATTATAAGTTTTATTGAAAATGTATTTATGTAAAAGATTTAGGGTTAATAAGTTACGTCTTTTTTTTTGAATTTTAAAATGTGTTTATTAAAATGTTTCTCCGAATGGTTGCTTTAATAACCAAAAAAACCACGCGAATAGCGTGGCTTTTTAATATGATAAAATAGAAAATTTCTTATCTATTCATGTTCTTTATTTCTTCAGAAAAAGTATCAACATCTATAACACCATCTCCAATTAATTGTAATGCTTTTCGAACTATATACTCAACATTTGAAGGAGCAAATCCTAAACCTACACCAATACGCTCAAGCATTGTTATTTGTTTTTCTTTAATATCTAAGTCAACATATACTATACGTACCAAATCAAATAAACGCTCTAACCTTCTGTTATAAGTAGTAGGAGGGTTTATTGGATAATTTGTTGGGTCTTCTAAAATTTCATTATAAGCTACATCTCCAATGTTAAGCTTTTTAGCTAAACGTTGTAAAAATATTTGCTCTTCTTCAACAATTTTACCATCACTTAATGCTACACGAACAATGGCAGCAAAATGACCTTGGTTTCTAGCAACAAATCCGCTTGAATATAAATCTTTAATTGACATTCTTTAATTTTTTTTAAGAATTTCCTGCAAATATAAACAATTACTTTATAAAAGTAACGAATATTAAGCGCATAAAAAAAGAGTTAAAATGTAAAAAACATTTTAACTCTTTAAGGTTGTACGGGCGGAGAGACTCGAACTCTACACTAACTCCTATAAGACCCTATCTACCTGATTATTAAGAATTACGTTTTATCAAAATTCTTAAATTTACCTACTGTTTGACTCGTTTTTGACACGCTTCAATCTCTTGAATTGTGTATTCTTATTGGCTTTATAAACAATCTCTCGACTAACTACATGTGTAAAAACTCAAATAAGCCTGTTTAAGCACTCTTTTTTAACTTAATACCACTTACGCTGTTTGTAAAATGTAATCCGTAAAACCCTTAGATTTTATACCTTATATACTGTTCGTTTCGGCCACTTTATAAAGAGCTCTTTTTAAAAGCCTATTTCCCTTATATATGTTTGCCCCCACACCCCCTAAAATAGTATCATAATAAAAAAATAACTATGTAATGATTTAGGCTAATTGTGGGTTTTAACCAACAGCTAAACAATAGTACAAAAATTGCTGTTTCCCTTTATTATATATTCTTTTTATTTTTTATTTATTACTATAATTAGTAAAAAAGTGTAATAGTGTAATAAAGTAAAGAGAGGCTAGTGTTTGTAAGGGTTTCAAGGATTACACTTTTCATTACACTTCCATTACACTCTCATTACACTTTTGGTTTTAGGTGTAAAAAACCGCTTATTAGGTTATTTTGTTCTTCATACAATCAATAACACCGCCTAATTAAGTATCTAATTGAACTTTATATTTTAAAAACAACAAATGTCATTTTTTAGCTGTGTTTTTATGTTTAGCATTGCGCAAAATGTAGCTTATACTATACTTAACCAGCGTTTTTCTTACTATTGTTTTGTAGGTTAAGCAGTTCGCGTAAATCGGCTGTATGCTGTTCTTCTTTTTCTAGCAACCTTTTTATATATAGTAACTCTTGTTGTAGTTGTGTTGGTTCTGAAAGAATCCCTAAACCTTGTTGTTGCAATAACATTTCACCCTTACCAAACAATAACCATTCTAGGCTTAAGTCTTGATAATTATCTAATATAATTGTCAATTTATCAGTACCAAAATACTTTCCAGACCCTAAAAAACCATTAGAGAAGCCACAAGTAATACAAAATTTATTAGGTGTAACTCCTTTGGCATCAAGGTATTGTAGTACTTTTTCTTTATGACTCATAAAAAACTTAGATAATTGTATAAATAGTATAGATAATTATCTATACATTTGTAACAGAATCGTGAACAAATTGTAAACGAAACGTGATTAAAAATAATTGCAATATAATGAAAAATAATTTCTCAAAGTCAGAGCAAAAAGCAATGAAAAAAGTTTTTGGTTGGGGGTATGCAAAAACAATCTTAAAGTACTTCAATAAACGTGATTTTCTTAATGCAGATAGCGTGCCATATTCCGAAGATTCTATAAGAGCAATGTTTACCAAGCACACTACCAATAAGTTGCATGTAAAAGAAATTGAAAAATTATACAAGCGATTAAAGGTTAAACAGGAAAAAGAGAAAGAAGAACGTAAAGAATTATTTAAAAATTAAGGACATGAGCTATACAACGAATAATAATTTATATAAAACTGATGCAATAATTATAAACGATTCAGAGGCTTTTTTTGATTTTGAGAAGTTTTTCAAAACATCACCTAAACAATTAAAGTTATGTTAGGATTAATAGTAAAACGTACTACAAACAGCACCTTATTGCAAGTAGGTTCATTTTCATTAAGTAGAACAACAACGGATAACCACTCAAATTCAGCTCAATTTGAAAATCTTGTCCAAGGAAAACTCGAAAAAAGGATGAAAGAAAAAGTTGATGCTATTAATAAAGAAACGGCTTTGCTAAAAATTGAATTAAAACAACTTTTGAAAGCTAAGATAGCTTCCGAAGTTAAAAAAACGTTACTACTAGAGAAGACAGCAACCAACAGTTACGAGTATTTACCAACAGTAGCCAACAGTAACCAACAGCAACTGTTGGTAAATTAGCTATCAATTAAAACTACCAACACAACCAACAGTACTAGGTACATGGGTAAGTCCTTTGTTTATAAGGGTTAAAGGTTTCTTGATTACTTGCAACCAACACTTACCAACAGCAACCAACAGCAACCAACAATCACCAACAACAACCAACAGCAAACAAACTGTTGGTTACTATAACCACCCAAAACAATGTCATACGCTTACGATAAATCAAAAATATTTGATGTTTCTGATAAAGGACTGGATATCATTTTAAGTTACTTTCCAAAGGCTTCCGAGGTAGTTGGTACTAATCGTCATTTTAAGGTTAGGGATGGTGATAAAACAGCCTCGGCAAATCTTTGGTTTTCTAAAAAGCAAAACACTTGGTGTATTAAGGATTGGGGGGGTAATGGAACGCTAAACCCCATTGATTTAACCATGAAAGAAGAGGGGATTGATTTTTCTGAAGCGTGTCAAAAATGGGCGTTATACTATAATATTGCAGACTTTACACCACCGAATCACAAACCAACAGTAGAATATTCAACAGCACCAACAACAGCAAAAGTAACCGACTATAAAATTATATATGCTGATGAAATCCCCGAAAAAGCATTAAAATCAATTGGTGTTCATGTTACTCAATCTGATTGTGATAAATACAACTTCAAATACATTGAAGAAATAGTAACATATTTTGTACATAAATCAACTGGAGTACTAACCCAGTTATCCAAAAAACCAACAGAGAACTATCCTATTTATGGTTTTGACAATGGGTCATGGCATAAAACGTATGAACCTTTTGCATCAAAAGAGGACAAGGCACCTCGCTTTAGGTTCTTTGGTAAAAAACCAACTCGATTCATTTTTGGATTGGATTTAGTGCAACAACGTGTATTAGAAAAACGCAACAATAACGACGATGAAAAGAAGAAACCTGAGGATATTAAGCTTGACAATATTATAGTTGCTTCAGGTGGTTCAGATGGCTTAAATGTTGCTAGTTTAAACCCTGATAATACCGTTATTTGGTTCAATAGTGAAAGTGAGCAATTAATTTACAAAGAGTACCAAAGTCTAAAAAAAGATGCTAAAAATATATGTTACTTACCTGATATTGATGAAGCGGGAATAAAACAAGCTGTTAAATTAGGAAACAAATTTTTAGATATAAAACACATTTGGTTACCTGAAAGTTTAAAGCTATTAAAAGACAATAGAGGTAATTTTTGTAAAGATGTAAAAGACTACATAACTAAGTATTACCGTAAGAATGAACCGGAACAAATTAAAGCGCAATTTAATAACCTGGTTAAATCTGCTCTGCCTTTTCAATTTTGGGATTCCTACAAAGTAAAAGACACTTGGAAATATAAATTTAATAGCGCTCACGCCTTTCATTACTTAAAACATCAGGGATTTTACAAGATGGAAGATTTAACCGCTAAAGATGGTTTTTCTTTTATAAAAATCACGGATAACGTAGTTAAAAAGGTTACTCATTTTGAAATGAAAGACTATATAAATAAGTTTTTATTACGAACCAACAAGCCTACAGAATTAAGAAATTTAATTTTTGATACTACAAAATTATCAGAAAAACAGTTAAGTCAATTAGAGCCAATAAACCTTGATTTTAAAGATGCTACAAAAAAAAGTCAGCATATGTTTTTTGAAAACTGTTCATGGAAAATAACTCCTAATGAAATAGTTGAAATTGATATTTCTGATACCAAGAAAACGGTTTGGGAAAATAAAATACTAGAGCATAGTGTAGAAATTCAATCCCCTCATTTTAAAATTAATGTATTACCAAAAAAGAATGAGAAAGACCCAGTAAAATGTACTGTTGATGTGTTAAAGAAGGATAACAAGTTTTTTAATTACATGATAAACACCTCTCGAGTACATTGGAGAGATGATTTAGAAAAGCCTTTTCAGGATAATTTAGGAGCTAAAAACAAATACTTTAAGGCTAATCAATTTAATATAAAAGGAGTTAATCTATCAACTGAACAACAACAGGAACAACAGCAACATTTAGTTAATAAAATATATGCGTTTGGGTATTTCTTACATCGTCATAAATCAAAAGACAATTCCTATTTCTGTTTTGGTATGGATAATAGAATTAGTGATGTAGAAGATAGTAACGGAGGTAGTGGTAAATCTATAATGTGGAATGATGCAGTACAAAAAGTATATAAATCGGTTACGTATTTAGAGGGTAGGAAAAAAGAGGTTTTAGAAGATAAACATAATTTAGGTAGTGTAAGTAAAGATACTGATGCTATAATTATTGACGATGCTGGCTTCTTTTTTAAGCTTGACATGTTTTATTCTGGGGTAACTGGTTCAATGACTATTCGGCCAATTTTTAGATCAAGTTTTGAGCTTCCTTTTATTGATAGTCCAAAGATTGCAGCAACTTCTAATTTTCAGTTAAAAGACTTAAGTGGTAGTACTATGCGAAGGCTGTTGTTTACTGTGTTTTCTGACTATTATCACTATAATACGAATGGCGAATATTTAGAACATAGAAAAGTTTCAGATGATTTTGATGGATTATTATTTGATGATTTTACTAAAGAAGATTGGAACGATTTTTACAATTTTGTGGCTCAATGTATTCAGTTTTATTTAGGTCAAAAAGAGAAAATTGAACCGCCAATGGAGAATGTTGTAAAACGTAATCTATTGCGTGTTGTCGGAGATAATTTTTCTGATTGGGCAGATAATTATTTCAATGTGCTATCTGATAAGCTTAATACATATGCTTCACGACCAAATATGTATACTAATTACAAAGAAGCAATTGGTAAGTATCCAGTAAACGCAAATAAATTCAAAAAGAGCTTAAAAGCGTGGTGTGACCTTAAAGAGTACAAGTTTAATCCTGTTGATAAAATAGCTGTTAATAGCGAGGGTAAACAGCGTAAAAACATGACTATTGATAATAAAACTCAAGAGGTTTTTTATATAGAAGTTGATTTTACTGAAGAACAAATAAAAGCTCGAGAGCTTCATTTTGGGAGAGATAATATTAATACCAGTACTGTTGGTTTAGGTTTTTAAATATGGATATAGACAAGCTACATAGAGAATGGTGTATTCGTAATGAAATTAAAATATACCCTATAAGGCTAACAACAGCTTCAGAGAGTTATAAAATAGGGGTGACTATAGGTAATGATTCAGAAGAAAAGGGAGACCATGTGTATCCAGTAGCAACCAACAAAGTAACAATAGGGGTGTATGATAAAATCAAGGAAATGCAACAGTATTTTTATGATTTAAACAAAATCACCAACACTAAATAATATGTAGTAGGATTGACCCCTTTGTTTATAAGGGGTTTGGTGTACTGCTGACAGTTACCAACACTACCAACAGTAACCAATAAAGTACCAACAGCAATGCAACACACTAATAAAATAATAATCGAAGTACTAAGGGAAACCCATAGTGATTATGATGCAAATAATTGGCATTATGATAGTGATTATGTAATGATTGAGAAAGCTATAAATAAAGCGCTTAGTAAAGAAGTTCAAGAAAAAGACCTTCTACTATTTTCCCCAACTTTAAAAGATATAAACACTCTTTATTTCAGGAGAAATACCAAAAAACTACGGAAACATATGTTTGAAGTAGCGTGTAATTTGCCTGACGAGGAAAGAAGGCTTACTAGAGGACAATTCAATACTCTTAGGAGTATTTGGGGTGTGCCAAAAGGATATACCAAAGAAGATTTTCAGAATTACCAACAGTAACCAACAACAGCAACAGTGCTACCAACACTATTGCTGTTTTAAACTAAAACCATTAACAGTTAAATTAATTTTTTATGTCAACTACCCTAAAAACAAACAATGTGCCAAAACTTGATTTCTCAAAATCAATAACTAAAGGAGAGCTAAATGCTTTATATGCTGGAAACGGCGAATACTGTAGGAAAGTTGCCAAACAAATCAGAGCTGTTATGCTTGTAGCTTCAGGTGATATACATGGGGATAGTAGGAATTACTTATCTGTTAAGCAAATTAAAAAATATATAATTGAATACGGTTTACCGATTGGTTATTCAGTTGAAGATATCCCTTTTATGAGTGAAAGTGATTTATAAAGTTTTAAGAATAATGAATTCTAGTTTTTTGTTTAGTCACAACCAACAGTACCAACAGTACCAACAGTACTAGGTGTATAGGTAATCCCTTTGTTTATAGGGGATTTGTTGTCTTGTAGAGTGTATTGCCAACAGTACCAACAGTGTGTTGTTGGTACTGTTGGTAATTGCTATTCTTTTAGTGTTGATCTTAATTTTGTCGTTTTAAAAAAGCCAAATTAAAAGATTTGGCGATTGAGTAAATATACAGAAACCTCAGGGTTAAACACCAAAACCCGTATTATTTTATAGGTGTTGTTAACTACTTTTTTTAATAATAGATATAGCACTGTGTATTGTTTTGTAAAGATTTTATTCTTTTATACTGTCTTGAAGGATTTTTGTTTTCTCCAATGTTATATTTAATTGGGTAATACATATTGATTATGCAACCAGCTTTAAATACAAAACCATCATTGTAAGTTAGTTCAGTCCCATATTCATGAGTTATTAGTGATCTGCAATTAATATTTTTAAGCGTCTCAATTTGTTTTTTTAATACTTCGGGCTTTATACTTAATTTTTTTAAAACTGAAATTAAATTACTGTCAGATATTTTTCCATTAAAAAACAATTCCCAGTCTATTACAAGCTTATTTTGGTCTAAGTATTTTAGGTCTCCACTTGGTTGTTTTAATAAAAGATTTATATCAAGTGTGTCTATGTTTATTCTCTTAGCCTTTATATATCTATCCCATATTTCAGTTCTGTCTGATAGTTCAGCATTTCTCGTGTCCAAATTTGAGATAGAGATGTATATTGAGTCGGTTTCATCAATTCCTAAGAGGTAATAATGATTTGAAGAATTATTTTGTTTTAGAAAATTAAATTTTTCTGAATTTGAGTTAAAATTTGAAATTGCTTTATTTTGAATCCATAATATTCTTAGTTCATCCTTTGTAAGATAAACGAATAACAAAACAAAAAGAATTGCTATTATTCCAATTATCTTTAATATGCTTTTTCTCAATTTTAATTGTAGTTAACGTTTAGCTATGAATTGTACGGGGCAGAAAATCCGCGGATTTTCGTGTCGACACAAGCCATGAGCTTTTTGTTTTGTTTTTAGTTTTGTCGTTTTATAAAAGCCAAATTAAAAGATTTGGCGATAATTGTAAAAGTACACAAACCTTTGGATTACACACCAAATCCCGTATTATTTTATAGGTGTTGTTACCACACGTTTTTTATTCCAAGTACAGTTATCTTATAATTAGAGTAATGAGCTTCGTCTTGTTCGCTTTCCAAGTTTTCGAATGAGAAAAACACTCCATTTTTAAGTTCAATATTTATAATGTTTAAATTATTGGTTTCTTTTTTGTAATCCAATCCCAAAAGTGAAAGATAGTCCAATGCCTCTTTTAGGGTAGGATTGTTATTTTCTTTAAAAATCCACCTATCAATTATTTGGATAGGTTTCCCGCCATTTATTTCAGTGACATAATTATTTGTGATTGATGTTAAAATATTAGAGTCTGTAAAATGAAAATCAATATTTCCATATCTCCAAATAGGGGAGTTGTCAATATTATAATCTCTTAACCAGCTTTCTGGAGTTAATTGATTATTTAATAAGTCTTGTTTAGAGTCACCTATCTTAATAAAACCGAATATTCCATTTTCAATGAGTTCAGTTATGTTTACTTGCATAGGATTCAATGTGTGGTAATGGTTAGGCTATGGTTAGTGCGGGATCTCAGAGAACTGAACTTTCGAACTTACACTTAGCCAAATTTTTAATTTTTTCTTTATTTCAATAGACACGCAAACTTGAAAATTTTGCGGACTTCATTCAAGGCACTTCACTTTGGGTAAGCACCAAAACCCGTATTAACTATAGCCATTGTTAGCAACTGGCTGTTTTTTATTTACTTATTGTTCAATATTAAATCACTATACGAAACTGAAATCAGGTTCTTTTTTGGGATTCCGAATAATTCCAAATAGTATTCACATTGCATTAATAATTTATCTTCTCCTATCGTTCCATTCTTATCAATTGCTTCAATTTCAATAAAAGTCCCTAAGTTCTTAACTGTATCGATATGAAATTTCACATTCTCAATAAAATAGATTTCTCTTTTTTTGTTGACGACAGTTAGTACTCCAATAGAATTAGTCAATATTTCCTTTAATGTTGATTCTGGGTCAGATTTAAATAAGGTTATTTTGGATTGTTTTGGACCCTCTTTATTTTCTCTGATATAATGGATTAAATTGTTTTCAATATTTCCTTCTCTCAATTTTAAGCGTCCTTGACCAACATTGAAATAGGTGTCTATTTGGTGGTCAACACCTTTGTTTATTGCGTTTTTTGATTTTATCAATTCTCTTATTTCGGATTGATTTTCAGATTTCGCTTTAATTTCTACGTTTAAAATTCCCATTTATATGTATTACTTCTGATTTTGCTTGTTGCTAACAAGTAGATAAACGCACCATTGCGTATATCCCTATTATGCCGTGAAGATACAAAAAAACATAATAAAGAGTGAAAAGTCTTTTGTTTAAAGGGTTTGACGGTTTTTATTCGTTTTTAAACGTTTATAATTAATTAAATAAAATTAAACGATTACAAGCATTTACTCTTCGATAATTTTTCTTTATAATAATATCAAAGTAATACAAAAGTATTTTTTTATGTTTTAAACAATAGCACCAACACTACCAACAGCACCAACAGCAACCAACAGATATAATATTTTGTTTTAGTATATCACAAACCCTTGTAAATAGAGGGTTTTGTTGTTTTGTGGAGTTGCATTACCAACAATCACCAACAGTAGTTGTTGGTTGCTGTTGGTGATTGTTGGTTGTTTCCTTGTTCCTGCCGACTATTACACTTTTTAAGTTGAAATTACACCTCTATTTAATAGTGTAATGTGAAATGTAACGCTGTAACAACTTATGTAGTAGAGTGTTTAGGTGTCAAAATTACACTATTACACAAAATACTCGAAAATCCTTGCTATTTTTTTAATTTCTCTAAACAATTCCCTTTTTTGACATGAAATAAAAGTGTAATGCAAGTTGTAACGTAAGTGTAATGTGAAATGTAATGCTGTAACTGCTTGTGTGTCAATGTATTTAGACTCATAGATTACACTGTTACACAAAATAGGCGAAAATCCTTGTTATTTTTTATTTTTTTAAAACTTCACTCCGCTATTTTGGATTTTCGGGTCAGCTTTTTTCATTCCTTTGGGTGTGTATTCGTCAGTTTGTTTTATGTTTTGGTGTCTTGCTTGGTCTCTAACGGAAATTAAATCTACTCCCTTAACTATTAAATCAGTAATTCCAGTATCTTTTAATGAATACCATTTTATTTCAAAAGCGAGACCTATTTTACTTCTCATTCTCTTCCAATTGCTAGTTGATTTATTTGGCTTAAATCTTTTTTCTCCTGGTGCATAATTATCATCACTAAATAGGTAGTCAGAATCTTTTGAATTTAATATATGTTTTTTTAGTAAAAGACTTAATTCGTTTGGAATTGTAACATGAGCAGATTTGTTGCTTTTCGAATCATCTGCAACAATATATAATGTGCTGTTTTTTAAATTAACATCACCTACTTTTATTTTTGATAATTCTGTCCTACGAGCTAAACAATAATAACAAGTCATACACATTACTAAATAATTCATGTTTGTTGTTTTGTAGTATTCGAATATTTTTAACCGATCTTCAGTAGGAATAATTATCCTAGTTTTTCTTTTTCTGTTAATTTTCTTGAAGCTTTCACAAGTATTTACAGCTAGGTACTTTTTTGATACCATCCACAAACATAATGTGTTTATAAAAGTCATGTAATTGTCTCTAGTTCTTGCGCTATTGTTTTTTTCATAACGTAAGTAATCAAGGAAATCAGATATTATACTGTCGTCAAATTTGTAGCATAGTATTTTTTGAAGCTCTCTCTCTTCAATATACTCCATCAATATTTTAATTCTGCTTTTGTATGTTCTGTAGGTGTCGAACCGCAAATTTTCATCATTGTATTCTATAGTAATGTGCTTGAGATATAAATTAAACACGTCAAAAAGCAATGTAAATTCCTTTGTTTTTGGGTTCTCTAAGAAAGGATTCCAACCATTTAATAATCTATTATTTATTTCTGCTATCATTCTCTTAGCAAGTCTCCTACGCTCGGTTATACTTTTGAGTGGCTTAACCCTATTTCGTTTTCTTTCAAGGGTTTGAGTAAAAGGATTTAGAATATAGTAAACTATTTCCCAAATTTTATTCTCGTGTAATTCTGCTGGGACGTAATCTATAAATATTACTTTTTTCGCTTTTTGAAGTTTAGACATTTTTTTTTTACATCTGATTGATAATCAGTCGTAAATCTTAATAATCTAATTGACGCGCTTTTGACACGCTTTTTAAGTAAAAACCCTCGAAAACTACTGTTTTCAAGGGTTTCAAGAGTACGGGCGGAGAGACTCGAACTCTCACACCTCGCGGCACTAGATCCTAAATCTAGCGTGTCTACCAATTCCACCACGCCCGCAAATAAGGACTGCAAATATACATATTCCTTGTAATAATCAAATAAAAATCTTTAAAAAAATATGAATACTATTTTTAGTACTTTTGAAGCTCTAAAATTCAGGACAATGGACAATATAAAAAACTATATAAACGAACATAAAGATCGTTTTTTAAACGAACTAATTGAATTATTAAAAATACCTTCAGTAAGTGCAGATTCAGCATTTGCAAATGATGTAATAAAAACTGCTGATCAAGTAAAGTTAAGCCTTGAAAAAGCAGGTTGTGATGTTGTTGAAATTTGTGAAACCGATGGTTATCCTATAGTATACGGAGAAAAAATTATAGATTCTGATTTACCAACTATTTTAGTGTACGGACATTATGATGTACAACCTGCTGATCCTATTGAATTATGGACAAGCGGACCATTTGAACCTGTAATTAAAAAAACAGAAAAACATCCTGAAGGGGCTATTTTTGCTCGTGGTGCCTGTGATGATAAAGGACAAATGTACATGCATGTAAAGGCTTTAGAATTTATGACTTCTACAAACCAGTTACCTTGTAATGTAAAGTTCATGATTGAAGGAGAAGAAGAAGTAGGTTCCGTAAACCTTGGAGTTTTTGTGAAAAACAATCAAGAAAAGTTAAAGAATGATGTTATATTAATTTCTGACACTGGAATGATTGCTAATGATATTCCTTCAATAACAACTGGATTAAGAGGATTAAGCTATGTAGAGGTTGAAGTAACGGGACCAAATAGAGATTTACATTCAGGATTATATGGTGGGGCAGTTGCAAACCCTATTAATGTATTAACAAAAATGATTGCTTCATTACACGATGAAAAGAATCATATTACTATACCAGGTTTTTATGATGGTGTTGAAGAACTTTCTCGTGAAGAACGTGATGAAATGGCAAAAGCGCCTTTCTCTTTGGAAAATTATAAGAAAGCATTAGATATTGATGCTGTATATGGTGAAGAAGGATACACTACAAATGAGCGTAATGCTATCAGGCCTACTTTAGATGTAAATGGAATTTGGGGAGGATATACTGGTGAAGGAGCAAAAACAGTTATCGCTTCTAAAGCCTACGCTAAAATATCTATGCGTTTAGTACCTAATCAAGATTGGGAAAACATTACTGAACTATTTACAAAGCATTTTGAAAGTATTGCTCCAGCTGGTGTAACAGTTAAAGTTACTCCACATCACGGTGGTCAAGGATATGTTACTCCTACGAACAGTACGGGATATCAAGCTGCAAGTATGGCGTATAGCGATACTTTTGGAAAAAAACCAATTCCACAACGTAGTGGAGGAAGTATTCCTATTGTTGCTTTGTTTGAAGAAGAACTAAAAAGTAAAACTATTCTAATGGGATTCGGATTAGATTCTGATGCAATACATTCCCCAAATGAGCATTTTGGTGTATTTAATTACTTAAAAGGAATTGAAACTATTCCTTTGTTTTATAAGTATTTTACTGAATTAAGTAAATAGTTTTTTACAAGATAAAATCAAATCCGTTCATATGAGCGGATTTTTTTTGCATTCTTTTTTTACTCTACACTTGTAGAATTTAAACTATTACTCTACATTTGTAGAGTAATAGTTAAATAGGTGTTTTGAAACGAATATGAACTTTTTTAATCAAAAAATACTCTCAGAGGTATGATTAAAATAAGTTCATGAGAGAACGAGGGTAACGAGTGGTTACAGGGGTTCTCAAATTTTTAAATATTTTTTATAATTAAAAAAAAATTAAACACATGAAATTATCAAAAACAGAAGAAATAGTAATGAATAATTTATGGAAGCTTGAAAAGGCTTTTATGAAAGATTTGTTAGAAGAATACCCAGAGCCAAAGCCAGCAACAACAACATTAGCTACTTTATTGAAGAGAATGTCGGACAAAGGATATATAGCCTATAATTTACATGGTAAGTCAAGAGAGTATTATCCGTTGGTTAAAAAGGAAGCGTACTTCTCAAAACATGTAAATGGATTGATAAAAAACTTCTTTAATGATAGTGCCTCACAATTTGCATCTTTTTTTACGAAAGAAACTAATTTAACTAAGGAAGAGTTAGAGCATTTAAAATCAATTATTGACGGAGAAATTAAAAAGAAATAATTATGCTTGATTATCTATTAAAATCTGGAGGGTGTTTATTGGTGTTTTACCTGTTTTATGTACTGTTTTTAGAGAAAGAAAACATGCATATGTATAAGCGAATTTATTTATTATCAATAATAGTAATGTCTTTTATAATACCATTAGTCACGTTCACTAATTATGTAGATGTGGTGGAGCAAATACAACCAATGATTGCTTCTGGTGTTGTAACAGAGTTCCCAATTATAGAAGAAACGGAACAACAGAATTATTTGCCAACAGTGTTATGGAGTATTTATGGTTTTGGAGTACTGTTATTTGGGTTGAAATTTATTAAAAACAGTTATGAAATTATAAAGAGGATTAAAAATAACCCAAAAGAGAAAAGTGGTGAAACTACATCTGTTTTATTGAACGAGGATATAGTACCACATACTTTTTTCAATTTTATATTCTTTAATAAACAGCAATTTATAAGTCATCAAATCCCTAAAGAAGTTTTACTTCATGAACAAGCGCATGCGTATCAAAAACATAGTTTAGACGTGCTACTACTTGAGTTGCTACAAGTTGTATTCTGGTTTAATCCAATAATCTATTTACTGAAAAAATCGGTTAAATTAAACCATGAGTTTTTAGCCGATCAAGCAGTACTAAACAATGGGGCAAACGAAAAAATATATCAACAGACATTGCTAGCATTTTCATCAAATGCCTATCAATTACCCTTGGCAAATGCCATTAATTATTCATCAATCAAAAAACGATTTACAGTTATGAAAAAAGAAACATCAAAGAAGAAAATTTGGATAAGAAGCTTTATCTTATTACCAGTACTAGCACTACTTTTATTTAGTTTTAGTACAACAATTCAACAAGAAAAAGCTACACCTCAACAAGTTGTTGAGTACAATACATTGGCTAAGAAATATAATAGTAAACCAAAAGCTACGAGAATTATTAAGCTAAAGGATTTAAATAGATTAGAGTACTTATATAAGTTGATGACTCCTTCTCAGAAGAAAGCCGCTGAAGCGTTTCCTGATTGCCCACCACCACCACCACCTGCGCCACCCAAAATGCCAAAAAATGCCACTTATATATTGGATAATAAAAAAGTTTCCTACGAAGAGGCTTCAAAAATAAAAAATAATCAAATTCAAAGTGTTGATATAGCTGATAAAGATAAGGATGGTAATAAACTAGAAAAACCTATTATTTACATTTATACAAAAAAAGAAAAGAAGATAGTTGATGCATCAGAAAGACCAATCACCTTTATTAACGGAAAAAAACCATGTGAAGAATGTATAGTAGAGATAACAAAGAAAAAACTTGCAGCAATAGTTCTCTCAGTTAATAAAGGAGATATTATTAGTTTTAATATTAAGTTTCCTGAAAAACCAACAGTAAAAGTAACTAATAGTACGGTATTAAATAAAGAAGCTAAAACGTACTTAAAAGAAGCTAAAATTGGTCAAATGGCACAAGTATTTGGATTGAAATCATCAGCTTTTAAGAATAGAAGTGCGCCAGTTATATTCAAAATAATAGAGTAATAAATACAAATAAACATATAATAAAAAAGGGAGGTTTGATGAAACCTCCCTTTTTAGGTAATTACTTTTTAGGTGGTGGTGGCATTTTTTTAGAAATCCCTGGCACAGATTTATACACATAATCTGCATGGAAGCCGGTAAAGTATTTTCCCATTTTTTTTCCAGTATCTTTTTGTTTTATTTCATCTGAAAAACGTACTTTATTCAGCTTAGCAGTTTCTTCAAAAGCTTTGTCTAAAGCATCTAATGATTCAATAACAAATACTTCAATGAAATCTCTTTTGTCGGCCCCCCAAGCATGTACATATGGGTAATAACCTTTTATAAATTGGTTTTTATGTATAACCTCTTTTATAAAAGGATCTCTAAGCGCTTTAAATTCCTTTCCGCTTCCGTCATCTGGGAACGCTAGGTGGCTTTTTCTAACATAAAATAACATTTCCTTGTCCTTTTCTTCCATATATGGTTTCGCTCCTGAAATGGTGGCGTAAATTTCGTCAGAATGATAATCGTCATAATAGGAATCACGTATTTTTAAAAAGGATTCTCGTTTAGCTTCATCTGGCCACGCCGCTTTTATTAATTCTCCATTACGTTTGTTTGATTTGTCAATGTCATTCCACGAATTGAATAATTGTACGTACACCAATTCGGTGTTATCGGCAGTCATAAAATGGACACCAAAATTAGTGGCTAAAATAAACTCGTTTTTAGCAGTGACCTTGTCAGTAAATTCTTTTTCTACAGCTTTCCATTCCTTCATGGAAAAGTCTTCCATGTCCATGTTCCAGTGCATTGTTGTAACGGTAAGATAGCGTTGAGGTTGTTTTTCTTGTGCAGTTAAATAACTGCTTCCTAGGAGTAATGTAAAAATTACTACAACCAGTAATCGACTAGATTTTCTCATAATTCTAAAAATTTTAGTTAGTATAGTTACTATTAGTTTTTAGAAGCTTAATTGAGGTAATATGTTGATTTTTAATAAAATGAACAGTTATAAAGTTACAAAATTTGATCTTAAAATTAAGATATTATAATTTTTTTATATAAAAAAACTGGTTGTTTTAAAACTGAAAAGAACCAGCTTTACTGTTAATAGTAACTTTAAATATTACTGTTTAATAATTTTAAAAACTTTTTTAGCTCCATCGGTAGTACTGATATCTAATAAATAAACACCTGCAGAGAGTGCGGCTAAATTTAATTCAGGTTTATGGGCTGTAAGTTTTTTTGTGAATATTTTTTTTCCAGTTATAGAATATAAGCTAAGGCTTAATTCGGAAGTAGTGTTTTCAAATCCAAGAAGCGTTATTTTGTCTTTTACAGGGTTCGGAAATATGCTAATATTTTTTATTTGAAAATCGCCGATTCCTAATACATTAAAAGAGGTACAGCTACTTGTTTTTGTACAATTGTTTTTAGTTATATGAACGGCGTAGTTACCTGTAATTGTAGGGGTGAAAATTTGATTAGTTTCACCAGTAATTGGCGTGTTACTGTTATTGCAATCTACCCATTGGTAAGTAGCTCCAGGTTCATTGGATGTTAAAGTAGTGGCGTCCTGAGTAACCGTTTTATCAATAAAAATAGGGCTAGCTACAGTAGCTGCATAAGCAACTAATAACTTGGACATATCATGATAATAGGACATATTAAATAAATTTATTCTGTCATTATTAGAATGATAACCTGAGGTTATGTCATTTGTCGCCCAATTTTCACCAAATAGAATAGCTGAATACCCTCGCCCCCAAAATGAGGAATGATCACTATCTAGTGTGCCAGGGTTCACAGTAGTAGCGATTAAATGAATTTCGTTAGATGCTACATTGTTAACATCTGTAGGGAAGTGATCTGCTAAAATAGTAGTGATCTGAGTTGACATAGCTACAGAATTTGCAATAGGACGAACATCAATATCAAAAGCCCTATCATTGTTGCCATCGAATCCCATCATATCGATATTAAAGTTTCCTAAAATATTGTCACCATTTGCTTGTGCCTGTTGCGCATAATATGAGCTTCCATTTAAACCTGTTTCTTCTTGGTCCCATAATGCATATATAATAGTGTTTTCAGTACAATAAGAAGATAATATTCTTGCTAATTCAATTATAGCAGCTGTTCCACTAGCATTATCATCTGCGCCATGATTGTGAGTTGAATCATAATGTGCGCTTAT
>Ga0209291_1001547_pt1 | contig 20236 bp, 18 predicted proteins | sample GOMGulsemesocosm_FD_184633 | JGI IMG/M metagenome (GOLD analysis project Ga0209291, IMG submission 184633) | Methane-oxidizing microbial communities from mesocosms in the Gulf of Mexico - GOM9B Gulf of Mexico (SPAdes) (version 2) | ecosystem: Environmental > Aquatic > Marine > Cold seeps...
TACTATAGGCTAATGAGTTGGCTACGGGAAAAGCTGGGTTTGCTTTTATAAATTCATTCATCAGTGTAGCGTTACCATCAGTAGTTTCCACTAGTGTAAATGATGGTCCACCACTACCTCGAGCTTCAAAATTTAATATTAAACCGATGTCTTTCGTCCAAGGATGTTCTTTAACAAATAATCTAGCACCATTTAAACCTAATTCTTCGCCATCAGTAAATAGAATTATGATATCATTTTTATGGGAAGTTCCTTTGGCAATAAATGCCCTAACACCTTCCAAAACGGTAGCCACTCCACTTGCTGCATCACTTGCTCCTTTTGAAGAATGTCCTGCACTATCGTAGTGACTCATTAGTACTAAGGCTTTCGAATTGTCAGTTCCTTTTATTCTTGCGGCTATATTTTTTACATTCGCAAAAGTTCCCCAGTCACTAAAACTATTCCCCTCTTGTGTTTGAACATCTAAACCTAATTTTTCAAGCTCATCAATGATATAAGTAGTAGCTGTTTCATGAAAATCCATACCTACAGAATGCGCAGCATGCCCTAGTTGTTGTACATGGTTGAACGCCTTTTTATTAGAGAATTCTTCATTGGTAGGACTCTCGATAAAATTGTCATGTGGTAGTTGGGTTTTGATACTTGCATAAGCAGCAAGGCACAGTATTAGTATTGCGATTATTTTTTTAAACATAATAGTAAATTAAGTGGGTGAAAAAGTTACTGAATTGGTAGAGCCGTTATTCTTTCCTTTTCACCAAAGCGTAATATTCATTCTCCAATGGTAAATACCCTTGGTCGTATACAAAATAATATACGGTGCCAATTTTGGTAGTATAAGTTGAAGTAAAATAAGAAAAATCAAATCCTTTTTCTATCAATTTACTTCTTGATGTTTTGGTTTTATCTTTAGGGTTCAACTCTTCTAATATCCGCCAATTTTTACGCAAACGATTGTTTACATTACGGATTAAATTTTTAGAGTCTTTATTGACCCTATTATTATATTCATTCCGACAACTATCATCACAGAATTTTTTATCTGCTCGTCCTTTGATAGGTTTGTTACATTCTAAACAGGCTTTTTCCATGGTTTTACTTTTTATATCGATAATGGCCAATGATGGTATAGGCGAAGAGTACATCTTCTGCTACTTGTCCTCTACCAATATTGTGTACGATTAAATACCGTTGTTTGTCTTCTGATTTTTGATAAGTAACTATACCAATATGAGTAATGGCTCCACCGAGATTCCAACATACAATATCACCAGGTAAATAATCTTTAGGATTTGTTGTTATAGGTTTTTCAGCATGATGACGTTTGAAAAAGGTCATCAAGTTAGGAACTCTTCTATGATCAATATTGGTATCAGTTCTTTTTAATCCCCATGTTTTTGGATAGGTATTGAAATTTTGTTTCATATCCTCATGAACTTCTTTTTGTAGATCAATCCCCATTTTTCGGTAGGTTCTAATTACCACATCCGTACAAACGCCTGTTCCTTCCGGAACATCTCCATCAGGGTATTTGATTGAAAAATAAGCAGGATCATAAACAATAGTGTCATCAATAATTTCTAGGGCACATGCGCTTATTTGTTGAAAGAAATCTTGTGCAAAGTTTATTTGAGTAGCTATTAAAAAATAAAGAAGTAGTGTTGTCTTTTTCATATTCAAAGTGACGATATGACCAAGGTACAAAAATATCCGTTTACAAACGCTTACGTAGTATTTTCGTTTTGTTATTTTTTTACAAAACGCAAGGTTTCATAACCTTCAATTAGGATTAAATAATAGCCTTGTTTTAATCTTGAAACTGGAATTTGTGTAGTGCTGTTTACGGTTTGTTCTTTTAAAATATTTCCTTGCATGTCAGAAATACGTATCAAGGTATCTGCTGCCAAATTAGCAATACTAATATAATCCGTAGTTGGATTTGGGTAAACAGCCATTTTATTCAAGTCTTCAGGCATCATTTTTTCTTCAACAGTTACATCTATTTTAGTAATAGTGTTTTCATCCGTAGAGGAAACATATAAGTAATTATCATGTACTATAATGTCATATGGAGCGTCTATTTCTGGTATGATATAATCGATTTTTTTACTCGAATTTTGTAAATTCATTTTTGATATTTGATCTCCTAATAATTCAGCAATAAACAAATCATCACCTTCTACGAATATGTTTGTAGGAAAACTTAAGTCTTGAAAAACTTCTTTTGAAACTGGGTTACTTGTGTTTAGTTCAATTTTGGATATCCTGTTTTTGAACAGTTCTACAATGTATAATTCTTCTTTATACTGTAATATATCACAAGGTGATCTAAGATTTTTGATTACAATTTCTGTTGATGAGTTTTCTTTGGATAAGTCAATTTTTGAAATTCTATTTCCATTATATTCAGCAATGTATAATTCGTTTTTGTAAATTAACATATCTGATGGAGCGTTCACATTTGCTACCACATCTACAGGTAAGGCTTCTGGGTTTGATAAGTTTAATTTTGATATTTTATTGGCATCAGATTCTGCTATATACAACTCATTATTTATGATTGTTATGGCTACTGGCTTTGCTAATCCTGATACGACTTCAATAATTTCTGGACTATCTTCTGTAGTGTCAATTTTAGAAATTTTATGACTATTAGCAAAATACAAATCGTTATCATAAAAAGCTATCCCCATAGGACTATCAACATCAATAATATACTCTATTTTTTGAGCGTTTGTGTTTGCTATAAGGAATACTACAAACAAGTGAGTGATTTGTTTTTTCATAGTAGTTAAGTTTTTTGAGAGCGATAGGTTGTTTCGAATATCCCTATAGTGTTAATTTAAACGAAATTGAAAGTATATTTATTATGCATGTGCTTGTATTTAATCATTTACAAACGACTACAAGTATTTACAACCGACAGTAAGCAAGTAACTACCGAATACTGAGAGGATTGCAATTTAACTTTGCAGTATCGAAACATAAGAACTCGATAGTATTAACTGTTTAACGATTGCCAGTGATGGCATACACTAAAATTTAAATTATGAGCACATTAAGAAACAAAGTACAGTTGATTGGAAATTTAGGAAACCAACCAGAAGTAATCACTTTAGAAAGTGGTAAAAAATTAGCAAAATTTACTATGGCTACAAATGATAGTTATAAAAATGCACAAGGAGAAAAAATAACGGATACCCAATGGCATAACATTATTGCTTGGGGGAATACGGCACAAATAATTGAGCAGTATGTAAACAAGGGAGAGGAATTGGCCATTGAAGGGAAATTGACTTCACGAAGTTATGACGACAAGGATGGAAATAAACGTTACATTACTGAAATAGTAGTGAATGAATTATTGATGTTAGGTGGGAAGTAATCTATCTCACATAAATATTAATGAGCCTGTCAAAATTATTCGGCAGGATCACTTGGGTTATACAAAGCTAAAGCAGTTCGTAATTTATAGTTTACTCTTTTTTTCAAGCGCTCTGGTTGAATAACTTTCATACTTTCACCAAAGCCAAGAATCAAACGTTCTAATTCGTAATTTATTTTCACCTTAATATTAATGTCAACACTGCCATCAAGATATTGATGTTCGATAGTTTGTGAATGGTGTAAAGGTTTAGTGATAACATAAGGCGCATTACTTTTATCTACCCATATTTTTATATTGGAAGCTCGCTCTCCTTGGTTTACGGTTACACCAATAGCATCTTTATAAAATTCATCGGGATTAAAACCTTGGTCTAGGTATTCCGTTTTTAAATCGTAATCAATACCAATAATTCTATCTAAAGCTAAATTAGAAATACCATTTGCTCCAGTTCTTTTACCAATTAAAAACCAACGATTATTAAATTCTTTTAAAATATAAGGGTGAAATATAATTTCAGAAGCATCCCTAGCCTTAAAAGATTTATAAGTTAATTTAACAACAACCTTTTTTAGGATAGCTTGATATAATTCATCTAAATATTGCAAACCTTTTAATCGATCATTCTTATCTAAGTGGATAATGGATTGATGATTTTTTTGAGAAGAATGCACAGAATCTTCCAATCGTTGTAGTACACCGTCCATTTCTTTAAATAAGGAGAAGTCTTTAAATTGTCGCAATACCGCAATGGCTTCACTCATTACTTTTACATCATTATCTGTAACAGGAATATTCATAATACTATACTCCTCCTCAGTATAGCGATAATACTTTTTGTTGTACACTTCAATGGGCGCATTGTAGCCTAATTTATCACTACGCATTAATTGAATATCTAATTGTACCGTACGCTTACTAACGTTAACATCTTTTCCTTCATATTCATGAAGCGCATCGGAGCAGGCTTCAATTAAATCGTTTAAAGCCCATTGTTTATAGTTGTTACGTAAACAATAGTCTATGGTTTTGTATCGTATTAATGCATTTTTATTAGCTGCCATTCAGTAATTTTTAATAAAATTAAAAAATTAATTTAACTACGCAAAAAGATTGCGCAATGGGATCGAATATTTGTGCTGTTATTATAAAAGAAAGAAAAAATGAAAGTCACAGGAAAGACATTAATCGATTTAGGATTTAGAGAAGGAAGATGGTTTAAGGATGTATTAGCACATATAAATGAGAACGAACTTGAGGGAGAATTACTAACGAATTATTTAGATCAATATAAAATGCAGCCAATTCAAGAGCTACATAAAGAAGTAATGGCATTTTCGATAAATATAAAAGCAGAAAATGAATTAGAAGCACAGAATGTAGATTCAGTAGTGTCTTCTATGGAAAAGTTAATGCGTACCCCAACAGTAGTAGATGGGGCTATTATGCCAGATGCTTGTCCAGCAGGACCATCAGGAACTATTCCAGTTGGTGGAGTGGTGGTGACAAAAAATGCAATTCACCCAGGTATGCATAGTGCAGATATTTGTTGTTCGGTGATGTTAACCGATTTTGGAAAAGCAGATCCTAAGGAAGTGTTAGATGCTGCACATGCAAGTACTCATTTTGGACCAGGAGGAAGAAGTAGAGAATATCAGTTTCGATTCCCTGATGAGTTGTTAACCGCGTTTAAGAGTAATTTTTTCTTAAACAATGATAGATTACTAGGAATGGCCAGAACTCATTTAGGGACTCAAGGAGATGGGAATCACTTTTTGTTTGTAGGGAAGTCTAAAAAAACAGGAAATACCATGATGATTACACACCATGGATCAAGAGGGCCAGGAGCATTATTGTATAAAAAAGGAATGCAGATAGCAGAACAATTTAGAAAAGATATTTCACCAGAAACCTTAAAGCAAAATGCATGGATTCCATATAATACCGAAGAAGGGGAGAAATATTGGGAAGCATTGCAAATAATGAGAGCTTGGACCAAGAAAAACCATACCTGTATCCATGACGCTGTCTGTGAAAAAGTAGGGAAGTTACCTGAGGATAGATATTGGAACGAACATAATTTTGTATTTAAAAAAGGAGAATTGTTTTACCACGCCAAAGGAGCTACTCCATTGGATGAAGCGTTTATGCCTGATATTACTGGACCAAGATTGATTCCTTTAAATATGTCGGAACCAGTATTAATTGTTACTGGAAAAACGACTGCGAACAATTTGGGTTTTGCACCTCACGGAGCAGGTAGAAATATGAGTAGAACACAACATAAAAAAACCAAAGCGGAATTTACTAATGAAGAAGTTTTTGCTTTGGAAACAGAAGGTTTGGATGTGCGTTTTTATTCTAATGAAATTGATGTTTCTGAATTGCCTAGTGCTTATAAAAATGCAACAAATGTGAGAGCACAAATGGAAGAGTTTGGTTTAGGAGAAGTAATTGACGAGGTGATGCCTTACGGTTGTATTATGGCTGGAGATTTTCAGAAAAATGCACCTTGGAGAGTGAAAAGAAGAAATAGACATAAGAGGGGTTAAATTAAACAACCTACGTAAAATAATTGCGTAGGTTGTTTTCATCTTTGACATGTAATTAAAAAAAGAAGAAAATGGAAACAACAACTATTAATTATATATGTAGACGTGAATGTAAATGCGGAAATGTTGATGTTATAAAAGTAGATAAAATAAGTGCTGCGTTTGAACTTAGAGACGAAGAAATATGGAATCTAAAATGTACTAAATGTGATAGTAAAGAAATAGCAAGTATAGTTAATTATCAGCCAAAAATTGATCGTGAACTATTAACTATCTGGTCTGAGAATGAAGAATATCGTTTTTGTGATCAAGATGAAGATATTACTCTCGCACAATATGAAGAGAACATAGACTTATATTTAGAATTTATTGATAACGAAATGGTTCCGGAGGTTAATAAAAAAATTTTAATAGTAGTATTATGTATCATGATTTATGATAGAGCAGGTAAAAATGATAGTGAAGAAAATTTAATTGTTAAAAAAATAGCTAAAGAACTTAAGAAAAGAGAGTCTAGATTGATCAATTGTAAGAATTGGGTTATGGATTATATAAAGGAAATCTCTTTTCCAATAATTGGAATAAAATGAAAACAGCAATATTAAATATGTTGACAATAGTAGAACATGAAAATGCTAATTGATAATTCTAATTAGTCTTTTTTCTTACTTTTGAGAAATAAAGTAAAGGCCTATTTCAATAAATCAAATCTGAAATGACAACTAGAAACAGAGGAAAAGAAGGAAGTGATGACAAGCTTTTTGGAACTTCAAAAATGCAACAACAGATAAAGGAGGCATTGCAAGATATGTCTTATTTATTATCCAGAGATTATGCTGAAAAATCAGCAGTACAATTGGTAGGTAATAGATACCGTTTAAATGTGAGGTAACAAAAAGCAGTGCAGGGAATGAGCGCTTCGGTTGTTCAGGTTGAACAAAGAAAACAGAGTGAATTAGAAATAATACAATTAGCAGGACAGGAAATAATGATTGATGGATTTAATCTACTAATAATATTGGAAAGTGCATTGTCAGGGGCATATTTGTTTAAAGGGATGGATAATTGCTACAGAGACCTTTCAGGAGTACATGGAAGTTATAAACGAGTACAACAAACAGAAAAGGCATTATTGCTAATTGGCGGTTTTTTAAAAGAGAGTGCAGTGGGAAAAGTTACTTGGGTTTTTGACAAACCAGTTTCTAACAGTGGTCGATTAAAAACGATAGTAAGAGAATTGGCCGAAGCTAATGAATTCAATTGGGATGTAATACTAGATAATAATCCTGATAAACTATTGGCAGAAAGTAATATGATTGCAATAAGTTCAGATGCTTGGATATTAGATCGTGCAAAAAAATGGTTCAATTTAGCAGGGCATTTAATTGAAAATAATATTGAAACGACAACTATTGTAGAGAGTTATTAGAGATTGATATTTATTTAGAAAAACAACAAATTAGAGGTTACATTAGGTAGAACCGAACAATTTAAACCATATTTGTAGTATAATTATTAACAAAAAAATAAAACGAAAACCACCTATGACAATATTTTTAAACATAATAAGGACGCTGAAAAGCTATTTTGATTGTAAGAAATAGGTTAATTTTCGAAAAGATATCTCTTTAAAAAGCGTCCAAACTAAAATTTGGACGCTTTTTTTATGACTTTTTTCGAGTACTATTTTACTGTTATAAATTTTGAGCTTTAAATGCTAAATACAAGCACAACAATAGCTTGTGAATTTGTTTACCATCTGTAGGAATACGGGCAGAATTTCTGTTGACTAAAAACAACATAACTCGCTGCTAATCAGTAAAATAAAAATTAATTTTCTCTTGTGTAATCCAGAAATTGATTTGATCTTTGCACCGCAGACTACCGAATAAAACGGACAACTAGCATAAAACAAATTATTAATTATTAACACCGAAGTACTATGACTTTATTTAATAGCTACCAATACATTCCACAAGGCCCAGGTGCTTTGTTATGTATGCTTCGGGATTTCATTCGTAAATAATATTTCCATTATATATGAAAAAGAGTCCGAAGCTATAACGTTTCGGACTTTTTTCATTCTAGGTCTATCTTGAAAAATCTCCGAGACCAAATTTAAAAGTGATTTTATACAATCATGTTCCGTAATAGGAACGAACTATCAATGGATTAACATTAGATGGGAGAATCACTTATATCATAATATATAAGAAAAATATAATGGGAAAGAAATTAAGCGGAAGAGACTTAATCAAGTTAGGTTTTCCGAAAAACAATAGTATTAATGTGACTTTAGGTCAGATTAATAGATATCAGAAACGAAAAAAGAAAGAACAAATATTACAGGAAGCTAAGCAAGTATTACTACATCCTGAAAATTATAAAGGAGATGGAGTATGGGGGAAAATAGCAGAGAGTCTGTTAGATCCAGTTTTAGTAACAAAACAAGTTTTAAACTCAGTACGCGCACCGTTCCAAATATTTGGAGAAAACGAAATTGATGAGAAAGCGAAATATCAATTATTTGATGCTTTAAAATTACCAGTGGCTGTAGCAGGAGCGTTAATGCCAGATGCACATGTTGGTTATGGATTACCAATTGGAGGAGTACTAGCTACAAAAAATGCAGTAATCCCTTATGGAGTAGGCGTAGATATTGGGTGTAGAATGAGTTTAAGTATTTACCCAATACCAACATCTTATTTAAAAGGGAAGCAACATCAGTTAGCAAATATATTATCAGAGCATACCAAATTTGGAATGTACGAAACACATAATGTAAAACATGATCATGAAATTTTTGAGCGTGAGGAGTTTAAAACTATTCCTTTAGTAAAAAGATTAAAAGACAAAGCGTACAAACAATTAGGAACTTCTGGTAGTGGAAATCATTTCGTTGAGTTTGGAGTAGTATCCATTAAAGATGAAAAAAATGAATGGAACTTACCATTAGGGGATTATGTTGGTGTACTAACGCATAGTGGATCAAGAGGTTTAGGGGCAAATATTGCAAAACACTATACCTATTTAGCTACTAAACAATGCCCTTTACCAAAACATGTACAGCAATTAGCTTGGTTAGATTTGAACACGCATGATGGACAGGAATATTGGTTGGCTATGACTTTAGCTGGTGACTATGCCAAAGCGTGTCATGATAATATTCATAAACGCATCGGAAAACTGTTAGGAGCAAGACCAGTAGCAACTATTGAAAATCATCACAATTTTGCTTGGAAACAACAAGTAAATGGCGAGGAATGTATCGTGCATAGAAAGGGAGCAACTCCAGCTGAAAAAGGAGAGTTGGGAATCATTCCAGGTTCTATGACAGCACCAGGATTTATTGTTCGTGGTTTGGGTAATCAAGAGAGTTTAGCATCTGCTTCACATGGTGCAGGGCGTCTTTTTTCTAGAAGAAAATGTAAAGAGAATTTCACTAAAAGTGAAATCAAAAAGCAATTACAAGCAAACGATGTTACGCTTATAGGAGGTGGAATAGATGAAGCACCTATGGCTTATAAAGATATCGAAAAGGTAATGGCTAATCAAAAAGAATTGGTTGAGGTTGTTGGAACATTTACACCGAAAATAGTTCGAATGGACAAATAACTTCAACAGAAAGAAACAAAAAATGGACAAAATAATTCAAATAACAGCAGCAAGAGGACCAGCAGAATGTTGTTGGGTAGTAGCTCAAGTGCTAAAAATTCTTATAGCAGAAGTAAAGGCTAAAGGAATTGAGTATATAATTCTGCAACGAGAAAAAGGTATTGAAAACGGTACTGTACAATCTGTAAGTATTCAACTAACAGGAAAAAATGTGAGTGATTTTTTATCAACTTGGTGTGGAACTGTACAATGGGTTGGAACATCTACATTTCGAAAATACCATAAGCGTAAAAATTGGTTTATAGGAGTGTATGAATTGGAACAACTATCCCTTTCGGATTTAAATGAAAAGGATATTAGTTTTCAAATGATGCGAAGTACTGGTCCTGGTGGACAAAATGTAAATAAAGTGAATTCAGCTGTTAGGGCAATTCATAAACCCACAGGGATACAAGTAGTTGCAATGGACAGCCGATCACAACATCAGAATAAAAAATTAGCGATAACACGTTTAAAGGAAAAGGTAATGGAAGGCAACAGACAACAACTTAAAACCATGGAATTGAACCAATGGGAAAATCATTTGAGTTTGGAGCGTGGGAATCCGATTAGAGTTTTTAAAGGGAGTGATTTTAAAAAGAAAAAAGTAATTGCTTCCTATAAAAACAATCGCAATCAGTTAAAAAACGATTTGCGAAAAGAACTAAAGAATTAAGAAAATGGGAAATTTAATAGATAAATATTTATTTCAAGCTTTGGATTCCTATCCATACGAATTGGAAACAACTGTAGAGTCATTAAACTATGCACTTTCATATGATCCTAAAAACACAACAGCTTTATGTTTAATGGGGCGTCTTCATGCCGAAGTATTAAGCGATTATGAAGCTGCAAAGGAATATTTTCAACAAGCATTGGCTGAAAATATATATGCAGTAGAGGTGTACATACATTATGCTTCAGTATTACTATGTAATGAAGATTATAAAGAGGCAGAAAAGTTGTTGGATTACTCATTAACCATCAAGGGCTCGGATAAAGCTGTGTTGTATGCCATGAAAGCAATTATGTACGAGCACTTAACGGCGTATAAAAAAGCATTAAAGTGTTTAAAGGAAGCTAAGGTTCATGCCTATAACAATTGCTATACGGAAGGAATAAAAAGAGAAGAGACACGTATTAAAGACAAGATGCCAAAGAAGAAAATGGTATCTAAGAAAAAATCAAAATCATCTTCTGACAAGAAAAAGAAGAAAAACAAAAAGAAGTAAAAATGGGAGCACCACATAATAAAAGCAGATATGGAGAAGTGTGGCCTAAAGATAGAATAACTTATACCTTAAAGGAATTAATACTTTTAAAAGATTTAGTTGTTTTATCGGGTGGTTGGGCTTGGCATTTTCTATCGCCAAAAAATCATATTGAATATAAGCATGCACATGATCATTAAGGATATGGATTTATTTATTCATCCTAAAAATGTAGCTGAGGTGATGAATATTATTCAACAGAATGGTTTTAAAAAGGTATGGACACGTTACGATAGATTACCAAGTGAAGAGAATTTTAGGCGTTATGAAAAAACTGTAGAAACGGAGACTGGTAAAGAAATTCGTATAACAATAGATTTTTTTGTTAGTGCCTCCATACCAGTTCAGAAAGCTAAAGGTTGGACGGTAGTAGCGCCATCTTTTTTATTAGGCTTGTATACTAACATTCATTCGAGTGATAAATGTTGGGCTGTACAGGCTGCATTTAAATTATTAATGAAAAATATCAATCCATTAGACAGGGATGAATTAATTACTATTCCTGATTAATGCAATGAAAAATACAAAACAACATGAAAACAACAGATAAAATTATAATAATAGACCTTGAGGCAACTTGCTGGAAAGGTCCTGTTCCACCTGGACAAGTAAACGAAATAATAGAAATAGGAATCTGTGTGCTAGACACAAAAACGGGAATCATTTCAAATAATGAAGGGATTTTAATAAAACCTGTGCGTTCAACAGTGAGCCCTTTTTGTACCGAGTTAACCACAATTACTCAAGAATTGTTAGATCAGGAAGGAGTTAGTTTTGAGCAGGCTTGTAATGAGCTACGTATACAATACAATAGTTATCAATACACATGGGCAAGTTACGGTGCTTATGATTTAAATATGTTAAAGCAACAATGTAAATTCAGAGGATTGGATTATCCAATGGGTGAAAATCATATTAATGTAAAAACATTATTTACTGAGGTAAAGAGCTTGAAACGAAAAGTAGGAATGAAAGGTGCTTTAGGAATATTAGAAATTCCATTAGAAGGTACGCATCATAGAGGAGTAGATGATGCTAATAACATAGCGAAAATTTTAGACTGGTGTTTGAATACATCGCCTAAATCTGAAAGTTCTTGTTTAACCAAGGAAGTGCAGTTTTCATAGCTATGATGAATGATTTTAGAATAGAATGAAAGGCAACCATAATGGTTGCCTTTTTTGTTTTAAGGAGTACTGTCTTAAATGTTTTTTTGAAAATGAAAATTTAGTTTCATTTGAGGTTGACAGCCTAATAAATAATGAACGAAGAATCGGAATTGCAAATCGAAGATTTAAGCATGCAGATTTGAGAGTGAATGGTGTTTTAGCAATTTCCTATTGTCTGTCTTGATTTTTTTGTTTCGTTTTTTTATCAAGAAAAAAATGAAAAGAATATAGAAAACCTCTTGATTTATAAACTACTTGCTACATCTAATAATGGGTAGTATTTTTTTTTGTATTATGCATATGATTGCTATTGATGTCTTATAAAGACTCTAAATAGAGGGCTACATTTGCATCTTAGTATTAAAATGTTCCATATTTGCAGTATAGAAATGAATCAAAATAGCATACATATAGCACCTAAATCGCTGTTTAACCAGTGTGATTATCGTCAGGTAAGTAAATTACCTACACGAGAAAGGGCGTTTTGTGTCTATTATTATAAGAATTGATAGTGTAAAAACTATAAAAACATATAAGAATTGCGAGCGTCCAAGAAATTGGACGCTTTTTTTATGAATTTTTTTGAGTATGAATATAAAATAATAAAAGAAATAGAAAAGTAGTATTTGGAACCTAAGCAGAAGAGAGACAGTCAGTTGCATATTATCCAGTTATCGGTTGAAAAACGGACAGGAATCGTCGTGTCTAGAAACAAACACAACTAACTGGTAATCAGTAGATTAAATTCAATTTTTTCTTGTATAATCCAAAAAGAGGTTTCATCTTTGCACCGTAGTTAAGCAACAAATATGTTTATGTTTACTACCTATATAAAAAGACAAATTTTAAAAATATAAATATGATACGTTTTAATTCACATCCATTTTCAAGCCCCCTGTCGCAAAGTCGTCAGGATTATTGTCCGGAAATAAATAGAAGCGTCTGTAGTACTATACAACGAAGGAATATGTAGTTATATATATCCTCGTAAATTACTTAAAGGCGCCTATATAGGCGCCTTTTTTATGCGCTGTAATCAGAATTTACAATGGAAATAAAGTTATGTGGTAAAATTGGAGAGTAGGCAAATGTTGGTTTGTTGCGCTCGTTTGCTAAACGAGTTTGTGTAATAGCAACGATGGTTCGATTCCGTTGCTCTCCGCAAATAAAAAAAGGAAGGACAAGCCAATAGGTGGTGGCCGCAGTCTTGAAAACTGTTAGGAGTTAATGACTCGTGTGGGTTCGATTCTCACTCCTTCCGCAAGAATAAATAAGACAAGGTGGCTGAAAGGTTAAGGCAACGGTCTGCAAAACCGTTTTTTATGAGTTCGACTCTCATCCTTGTCTCCAAAAAGGGAGTTCGCCAGAGTTGGAGAGCTGGGGCGGTCTGTAACACCGTTGTTGAAAAACTGAGTAGGTTCGATTCCTATAACTCCCACAATAAAATAAGGTTCTAGAAAGGAACCGTCAGGTTGGATATATATAGTTACGGCTGACTATATAAATTTAGAGATGTATTTAACCTGACAAAATAGTATCGTAGTTCAAATGGCTAGAGCACCCGACTGTCTCTCGGGAAGTTGCGGGTTCGAATCCCGTCGGTACTGCAAATTTTACTGGGAAGATAACGATTGGATGTTTACCCGCTTTGGATGCGGGAGGTTGCAGGTTCGAGTCCTGCTTCTCAGACGATGTAACCAAATCAAGTTTACTTGGATTTGGTTTGTACTGAGGTGTTGCAGGACGGACAAAGTCAATCCTGTTTCTCAGATAAAATGGTGTTTTTAGCTTATTCGGTAAAGTGCTAGACTGTGAATCTAGAGAACAGGGTTCGATCCCCGAAAACACCCAAAGTATTAAAATATTTTACACTGCGTAAAATGATTGCGTAGTAATGTAGGATGTTTGTACTGTAATTAAAATATCCCTTTAGCTTAAAAGGAAGAGCTGTGGTAAAAGACCTTACGTAGCCATGGAGTGATTGGATGATGTTGTTAGTGATTTTCTCGCTAATAAATAGAATTTGCAGAAGCACCGAAATAAACAAGATTTAAAGTAGGGAAGCGCATTTGGAGCCAATCTGTTTGCTAAGGCAAAAGTGACAGTTCGAATCTGTCAAGGGATACGAATAAAAATATCAAGCTAGTCTTGTTGGGTGTTTCTGTATAGCACTATTGTATAAAGTGTTGCAATGATTTTTGTATGATGACTTTATATTCAGCTAGACTTGGAGGTTTTAGATTGTTTACCAAAAAATAATCACACACTGTGGTCATGGGTTCGAATCCCATCCTCATTAATTTGAGGTAGTTCAGTTTGGTTAGAACAACAGCGTAGATGTCGCCGGTTCGAATCCGGTCTTAGACTTTGGATAAACTCCATTGGTTTTTGTAGCTCAACGGTAGAGCACTACACCTCTTTTAGGTAGAGTGAATGATAGACTCAAAATCTATTTTCAATAAGCTGATTATCTTTTAAAACTAATCACCAGCCAGTCACGCTGTAAAATTGATAAAATGATGGATTGAAAATCGGCTATGCTATTAAACACTTGTGTTTTTAAGTGAAGCAGTTTTAAATGTACTTTGAATAACTGATTTTTAGTATTGTAAAGGAGTTGCTTTTTGAGTGTTTTGATAATAGTTTAGCTATTACATATAATTTCAAAAACAGATTCTGGACGATAGTAATATGAGTCAATTCCGTATATGAAAGATGATTTTCTTTCTATTGTTTTTAATAAATTAAATAAACGAAGTAATAAATAGAAATAATGAAACGAGTAAGAATTAATGAAGGAAAAATTGGGTTAGTTTTCAAAAAAGGAAATTATTTAAAAGTAATCACGGAAGGAGTATATTGGATAGGAATGAATCAAAATGTACTGATCTATAATTTAGCAACATCTTTTGCTACACCAATTGCATTAGAGTTGTTATTAAAAAATGATCAAATAACAGCATTCATTGATGTAGTTGAGGTAAAAGACAATGAAATTGTTCTGGTATACGAAAACGAAAATTTTAAAACAGTTTTAAGAGCTGGTAGATATACGTATTGGATAGGTTTGGTAAATAGAACATACACTAGAGTAGATTTGAATAAAATTTATATCACGGAGCAAATTGAGAAATCATTGTTTGCTAAACCAGAAGTAAGTCAGTTTATCCGATTATTTGAAGTCGCAGCTTTTGAAAAGGCAGTGTTATTAATTGATGATATATATACAAAGACTTTAAATGGTGGAACGTACAGGTTTTGGAAAAATGACACAACTATTAAAATTGCAAAAGTAGATTTACGTCAGTTGCAATTAGAAATTTCAGGACAAGAATTATTGACTAAAGACAAGGCTTCCATCCGAATTAACTTTTATACACAGTATAAAGTTAATAATATAGAAAAAGCCTTATTAGAAAATAAAGATTTTGAAAAACAATTGTACATTTTAATGCAGTTAGCTTTGAGGGCCTATGTAGGAATCTATACGTTAGATGAATTGTTAGAAAACAAAGAAGATATTGCTACTGGAGTATTTAAAAACGTGAAAGAGGATGTTTTAAAATTAGGAGTTACAGTAGAAAATTGTGGTATTAGAGATGTGATTCTAACTGGTGAAATGAAAGAAATTATGAATCAAGTTTTAGTAGCTCAAAAAAAAGCACAAGCGAACGTAATTACTAGACGAGAAGAAACTGCTGCAACTAGAAGCTTATTGAACACAGCCAAATTAATGGAAGACAATAGCATGTTGTTTAAGTTGAAAGAGATGGAGTACGTGGAAAAGATTTCTGATAAAATTGGAGAAATCACTGTTTCAGGAAATGGAGGGGTTGTAAAGCAATTGAAAGATATTTTTACAGTAAATAATGGGTAAAGAAAACGCGCTGAATAATCAGCGCGTTTTTAATTTTATATAATAGAGTTGATTACAATCTATCAGGATTATATCCTAAAAATGGAACTTCAGTTTCATTAAAGATAACTCCGTAATCTTCCAATTCTTTTAAGATAGGGTTATACACTTCTTTTGTAATTGGTAACTGAACTCCAGGAGTTTTAATTTTACCGTTTAGTATTTGTAAAGTAGCAATTGCAACAGGTAAACCAACTGTTTTAGACATTGCAGTAAACGTTTGATCATCTCCTAAAATAACCATTTTAGAATCGATTTGTTTTTTCTCGCCATTTAGTTCATAACCAAACTTATGATACATTACGATCATATCTTTATCCTCTTGCTGTAAAGTCCAAGTATCTAACAATATTTTTTGTAATATCTGAGCAGGAGTAGCATTTTTCAACCCTACCTTTTTAGTAGCACTAAATAAATCTAGTTCTAAGTATTTATCCCAGGTTACATCATCCTGGTCTATTTTTAAACTATGACGGAATTTTAACTCAACAGAATCTGTAGGACTATACGGTAGAAAAGAGTTTACAAAATCTCTGTAAGTCATTTCTTCAGAGTTTTCAATAGTGTATGAATCATCTGTCATACCAAGAGTAATAAAATTATTCCAAGCACGAGAATACCCAACCCTTCTTATTGTTCCTCTATATAAAGTGTCAACATCATTTAATCCGTATACACTTCTGTAACTTAAAGAATCTCTATTAGCATATCCTTCAAATTTCCCATATCCTTCAACTTCTAAGAATTCAGTTCTTCTGAATAAACGATTGTATGGTATGTATTTGTATTTACCTTCTTGTATAAACATTGCTGTTCCACCTTGACCAGCTAAAACAACATTTCTAGGGTTCCAAGTAAACTTATAGTTCCATAAATTGTTATCACTTTCAGGAGCAACTAATCCACCACAAAACGATTCAAATAACATAATCTTTCCACCTTCGTCATGAATACGATCAATTATTTGCATAGCACTCATGTGGTCAATCCCTGGATCAAGACCTATTTCATTCATAAATACTAAGCCTTTTTCTTTAGCTTCAGCATCTAATGCTTGCATTTCATCACTAATATAGGATGCGGTTACCATATGCTTTCCATAGGTAATACAATCTTTAGCAACGTCTACGTGAAAACGAGCCGGTAACATTGAAATGACAATATCAGCATTTTGAACAGCAGCTTTTCGTTCATCAGCATTAAAAATATCTAATAAAATAGCTGTTGCGTTTTTATGATCTTTAACGTGTGTTTGCGCATTTTCTAGAGATAGGTCTCCAATGGTAATATGTAGGTTTTCTTCCTCAGATTTTCCTATTAGATAGGTAATTAAATTAGAAGCTGATTTTCCTGCGCCAATTACTAAAATTTTTCTCATTTTTGTTTTGGAATTAAAGTCCGTTGTGTTGATTTTTATAACACAAAGATATAGAGAAGTGATATTTAAAACAATTTTTATGAACAAAAGAATATTAATTTCAGCAGCTATTTTAGCAATTATTGCAATAGCACTAGGAGCATTTGGAGCTCATAAACTAAAAGAGTTATTGCCGGAGAAAAGTTTAAATTCCTTTGAAACAGGCGTAAGGTACCAAATGTATCATGTTTTTTTATTGTTGTTTTTGGGACTGTTTGATCAAATTTCAACCAAACACAAAAAAGTAATTTTCTATTTCATAATGATAGGAGTACTATTTTTTTCAGGGTCAATATATATGTTGTCAACCTATAGTATTACTGGGTTTGATGTCTCTTCAATAGGGTTTATAACCCCAATAGGCGGGCTACTGCTATTAACAGGTTGGGGATTATTATTAAGAAGTTTTATAAACTTAAAAGTCAGTTAAGGCTTGTTTAACAAAAATTGTATACTTTTGCCCTTTATAACTAAATACAACACAACAACAACAACAATACTATTATTATGGCTGATAATGATACAAAGAAAATGATTTCGTTAGAACAATACGGTATCAAGAATGCAACAGTAAAATACAATTTATCTTCGGATGAATTACATGACCTAACTATAGCAAAAGGACAAGGTGTTGAAGCTGCTTCTGGAGCTTTAGCAATTAATACAGGTGAATTTACGGGTAGATCTCCAAAGGATCGTTTTATCGTAAAGGATGCTAAGACAGCAGATGAAATCTGGTGGGGAGATATTAATATTCCTTTTGATGGAGATAAATTCCAAAAACTATATGATAAAGTAGTTGCTTACTTATCAGAAAAGGAAGTTTTTGTTCGTGATAGCTACGCTTGTGCAGATGAAGATTATAAATTGAATATTAGAGTAATAAATGAGCGTCCATGGTCAAACATGTTTGCTCATAATATGTTCTTAAGACCAACTAATGCAGAATTAGAAAACTTTAGCCCAGAATGGACTGTAGTTAATGCTCCAGGTTTTATGGCAGATCCTGCTGTTGATGGAACACGTCAACACAACTTTGCTATTTTAGATTTTACACGTAAAATTGCTTTAATTGGTGGAACTGGTTATACAGGAGAAATCAAAAAAGGAATTTTCTCTGCATTAAATTTCATTTTACCAGTCGAAAAGAACACATTGCCAATGCATTGTTCTGCAAACGTTGGTAAAAATGGTGAAACTGCAATTTTCTTCGGATTATCAGGAACAGGAAAAACAACTTTATCTTGTGATCCAGAACGTAAGTTAATTGGAGATGATGAGCACGGTTGGACAAATGAAAACACAGTATTCAACTTTGAAGGAGGTTGTTATGCTAAAGTAATTGACCTTTCTGCTGAAAAAGAACCAGAAATTTATAACGCTATCAAAAGAGGAGCAATCCTTGAAAACGTTATTTTAGATGATAAAGGAGCAGTGGCTTTTGAAGATACTTCAATAACACAAAACACACGTGTAAGTTACCCAATTTATCATATTGATAATATTCAAACACCATCAATAGGAAAGAATCCTAAAAACATATTTTTCCTTACTGCTGATGCATTTGGTGTATTGCCTCCTATATCTAAGTTGACTCCTGGTCAAGCGGCTTACCACTTTATTTCAGGATATACTGCAAAAGTAGCAGGTACTGAAGCTGGAATTAACGAGCCATTACCAAGTTTTTCTGCTTGTTTCGGTGCGCCATTTATGCCTTTACATCCAACAAAATATGCTGAGATGTTAAGTGTAAAAATGCAAGAAGCTGGTGTGAATGTTTGGTTAGTAAACACTGGTTGGACTGGTGGAGGTTACGGAGTTGGTAACAGAATGAAATTAAGTTCTACAAGAGCTATGATTACTGCAGCTTTAAATAATGAATTAGATAACGTTGAGTTTGTACAGCACCCAATTTTCGGATTAGAAATGCCTACAACTTGCCCTAATGTTCCAACTGAGGTATTAAACCCTAGAGGAACTTGGTCAGACGCAGCAGCGTATGATGCGAAAGCTAATGAATTAGCAGCATCGTTTAAAAAGAATTTTGCTCAGTTTGAAGATTATGCAAACGAAGAAATAATGAATGGTGGTCCGATTGTATAATCACCATTAGATTTTTGACATATTAAAAATCCCGAAGCATTCGCTTCGGGATTTTTTGTTTTTGTATAATATGTAAGAAGAAATTATTTCCTTAATTCCTCCATGTCTGAAAGTAAATCTTCTAGTTTATTTAATATTCCTCCGTAGACTAAGTTGATGTCCCATTTTCCGATTTTACCACCAAAAAAAGCTAATATACCAATGACTAAGAAGAAAGGGATAAATAAGAGTATTGGGAAACCATTGACTAAAGAAGTTGTAGGGAATTCAGAAACAAATCCGTTTATAAAACGATCACCTAATAAAATCCCCTCAATGTCAATAAACCAAAATCCAAGTACCACGGCCATAAAAACATAAGGGTACATAAAAGTGGATAGTTTAGCGTTAACAGCTATCATATCTTTCACCCATTTATCAAAAGAGCTTAAGTATTCATAACTACTAGTGTTTTTATCAATAGTATCTAATTGTTTGCTGAATTTTTGGGCAATAATTGTAACAGCTATAAATAGTAATGACATAGGAATTCCCATATAAATCATTCTTGTGATGTAAGATAGCGGAATAATTAAAATAGCAAAAGCTATTATTGCTATCCTATTAATTTTGTACATGCGTTTGAATTTTTCAACGATATCTATTGATTTCTGATTGTATAGGTCATTTAATTTTGGTGCAACTAGTGCATCGTTTTTTATAAAACCTTCTTTCCAAATTGTTTCTATTGACTTTTCCATAATAGTATTTTTCTTAAAGTAATTTA
>Ga0209291_1001549_pt1 | contig 20232 bp, 16 predicted proteins | sample GOMGulsemesocosm_FD_184633 | JGI IMG/M metagenome (GOLD analysis project Ga0209291, IMG submission 184633) | Methane-oxidizing microbial communities from mesocosms in the Gulf of Mexico - GOM9B Gulf of Mexico (SPAdes) (version 2) | ecosystem: Environmental > Aquatic > Marine > Cold seeps...
AAAACTCATCCAAAAATGATACACCTTCTATGTCTCCTGCACAGGCAATATTGAAACGTTTAGGAGAACAGATAGCTGAAATTAAAGAAAAAATAGCCGAACAGGAAGCCAAACTAGCAAAAGCAATTGCAAGAGCGGGCCCAGAGCCCTCCCCAGAGGTAGACTCATTGAGAAACCAGCTAGAAGGGCTACAAAACCAGTTAACCTCACTAACAGGCGCATATAACGACGCGATTCAAGAAATAAATAAAACTAAAGAGCCAGATAAAATAGGCTCAATCATTGATATTTCACAATAGCGCTATAAGACTCTCTCACTTTCCTTGATTACTATATTACGAGGCTAATCTTGTTTTGGGCTTTGCAGCAAAAGTCTATCCAGTCATCTCTGTTTGAAGCGGCAGCCAACAGACTATAGTATCCGAGATTAAGCATGGATTACCATGGACTGGGCTGCAATAGTGATTTTGCTAGAGATAAAAAGTTGATCTATGTAGAAGAACTTAGGGTTTGGGTTCTTGGTCAAAGACAGATAAAAGCAAACTAATACCAGTTAACTATAGAACTGAGGATAACTTAACCGATTTCCCACAATGATTTGATTTAACCTTAAAGACGAATGCCTTTTTCGTTCCATTATTTGCTGTATAAATACTTTTACCCGGCTTACAAGTAAAAGATGTACTTCCGCCTTTGTTCATTTTTACGATACCTGACCCAGTATGAATACGAATAGGGGCTTTAGTATCATTAATCAGTTTAATATTTGCTGCGAAACTTATTACCGGCACTAAAGTTAGGGCAAAAGTAATAGCTATTGTTTTTTTCATTTCAATTCCTTATGAATGGTTATATTATTTAAACACTTCATTACTGACGATTTATTACAAAAAAACTACTTAAAATAAACACTAAATTTTATAGATTATTTTATTGACTAATAAACGTTTCCCTTATACTAATTTTAATTTATTATTTTACTTGTTGAGCATTGAAACCAAATTTCCTCGACCTTGTATATTTAACTTTTCATATATTGCAACTAAATGATGTTCTACTGTTTTTTTGGAAGAGCTTGATAGTTTGGCAATAGCCTCGTTAGATAATGATCTTTTAATTAAATAACAAATTTCCTTTTGTCTATTGGTCAAATTAGTCAGCTTATTAATAGATTTATCTAATTCAAAATAATGAAACCCAAATTTTTTTGTCACATAAAAAGTAAGATTTGATTGATGAATAAAGTAGGAAGCGTTTTTGCAATCACGATCAAGTTGAACGATAAAATCCGCCCTATCTACATTTCTATCGATAAGTTGTTGATAAAACCCAACCTCTGCCTCGACCATTTTTCCTGCTTCATTACAAACGCCACGATCGACACTGTTTTGTAGCCCTTGATTGAATAATGACAGGACATTTAATCTAAAAGATGCAGCCATATGCGGAAGTATAAATTCAAATAGATAGTTATCCTGAGCATTAAAGCTAGTCCCGTTTTTACGATATAATGTAATTACGTGATACACCCCGGAATAATCAACCTTGTAATATTTCTCTAATGATACATGGTCTCCTCTCTCTATCTGCAGGAATCTGATAGGTTTTTCAGGTGTAACATCCCATTTTATTTCACTAAAATCTATAATAGCCTGCAATTCATCACAGCACTGATCTTGAAAAACGCGAGTATTACCTCCTTGAGAGCGATGATATAGGCTAATTAAATATTGATTCAGCCTTTCAACCATATGATCTTCAAGTTCCATTTTTTATCTCATACCACTGCTGTCTCAATATGCAAGATATTGCTTGATAACGAGAACCTACGCTAAATATTTTGTTAACATCTTGTAAATGTTTACTGACTGTAGCCGTCGTAATGTTTAAATCTTTGGCAATTTCTTTATTTGATAAGCCCTGTGCAAGCAGTCGACATATTTGTTTTTTACGTTCAGTAAGCTTAGGTTTTTCACGTAAATCAATGACTTCTATATAACGTAAACCGTCCCCTTCCAATTTGCTTATTTTTATTTCTAAATCGTCAAATTTGTTATCGACTACCTTTTTAATGTCAACTCTATTGTTTTTAATGACATTTAATTTGTGTAGAAGCGTTAGAAAACCTTCTTCTGCCTCGATTAATTGACCATATTTATCGATGACTGCCCTAAAGTTATCATTATCAGATTCACTTCTACTAAAAGAGTTTAAAATATTTATTCTAAAGGACTCTATTATATGTGGCATAATAAATTGTTTTATCGATTTTTCTTGCGCTGTAAATTCACCACTTAACTTTCCTCTGTTAAAAGAAATAGTGTTAATGATATTGTTTATAGGATTTTGAGTCATGGTTATTAAAGCAGTGTCTTGGTTATATATTTTTGCATGCTTTAGATAAAGATCCGTTTCTTGCCATATTCTACCGGGTGTGAGTTCATATGAATCCATGGTTATATTCATATTTTCGTACAAAATGGCTGCCATATCTTGAGTTTGCTTAACGGCCTCTGGATATTTCAAATAATTATCTAAACAACCGTCAGGTTGTTTGTAGGTAAAAGTATCGTTATGGTGATAAAGACTTTTAACTTCTGAGATAGAAACCCAAATGGCAGAGTCCATCGGCAAAAAAAAATTTAGCCGCTCTAATACTGCTTTTTTAAACAGATTTAAGGGCTGCTCCATCGCAATGCAATATAAATCCTTTATAAGTAGTCCAAGTTCGGGGGTTAGTTTCATTTATCTATTAACCTTTTAGAGTGACTTTTATTTATCATAAGCTCATTCAGCTTCTCGGTCGTTTAAACGACTAGTCGCCTTAAAATATAATTAAATATTACGGAATCAAAACCTAATTAATCCTCTAATCATGTCATGATTTTCATTACATTTTTAGCTATTTTCTGATTAAAAAGTATACTCTATACCAACCTTACCGTTAACATAATCTTCTTTACTATTCCCACCCACCTCAATATCGACACCTATATTAAATTTATTGGCTGTGACTGCTCGTAAACTAAAACCAGCATAACCACCAGTGACGTTCTGATCACCACTATTTGCAAAACTAAAATGACTGCCAGCTATACTTACATCCGTATCATCATCATTAATATAGCGTGAGTTAACTCCTATTCTTAGCGCTACTTCACTATCTTTATTCATGCTATAAGCACCTTCTAATTGCGCTTTGACATTGAGTGCTTGGGCTCTGCGATTACCTATACTCAGATTACTGTTAGTGGTACCTTCCTCATCGTATCCATCTAACCAAGCTACGCTATAATTAACAGAGGCCAAGGGACGTATTGCGAATTTCTCGTTAATTTTAAATGAAGAATCGACACTCAAGGAAGGGCTGATAAACATACTAGTAAAATCTGATTTAGCGACCTCTGCACCCACTGTACTATCAATGACCAACCGCTCATTATTATATTTAGTCATTCCGCCAATCACTGAAGAAATAACGCGCACACTATTAAACTGATGAACGCTATAAGCACCTGCAAATAAGTTTTCACCCGTCGTTTTAAAAGAATTGCTTTTGGTTTCTGTCGTAGTATTTGCATAACCACCGAAGAACCCCACACGTATTTGGTCTAAGTTTTTTTCATAACCAGCGATTATACCGCTATGGTTATATTCATAGGCAAGTGCACTACCATCACCATCGTGATCAAAAGTACCGCCAAATACTTGTGCCCACGTATTGGGCTGTTTATGGGTATAATTTTCCTTTTCAGACACCTTCACTGCCGTTTGGTTGGCCGCTTGTTGCGCAAGTACATTATGCACGCGTGAGGTTAAATTAGATAAAGTGACACCGCGGGTGGATTCACCTGTTGTCTCAACGGTAACCACTTTTTTAGTCGTGATACCGCTAACCGTTTTATCAAAAGAGCTATTAACAACAACCCCAGCTGTGCCATCTAAAAAGTTAACATTTTCGGTATTTTCAAACAGCATTGTTCCTGAAATATTGGTACTTCTAATATTCACAGTATCGTTATCAGTACCAGCGCCTCCTAAGTCAATACGACCAATAATATTTGAACCTGACAGCAGGTTCAAAGTGATGTCGTTGTTACCGCCTTGAATCGCGTATGAAGTTGCATCTGAAGCTGAGATCAAACCACTATTATTTATAGTCGCATCTGCACCCGTGGAATTAATTGCACTAGAACTAGTACCATTCGCATGAAGACTACCGCTATTTGTAATGATGACATTGGCGCCAACTGATAAAACCGCATCAGAGTTAGCGCTATTCGCATTGATGCTGCCGCTGTTTGTTAACGACAAATTTGTTCCACCTGAAGAGATTCCCTTAGAATTTGCCGCTGTTGCATTAATACTGCCTGTGTTAGTGATAGTAACACTACTACCGGCTAGGTTAACCCCAGCACCGCCCACACCATTGGCATTAATTGTGCCATTATTATTCAAGATTTGGTTGGCAGCACCCCCTGATGCCACTGCTCCACCTCCTGCTACATCTAGCGTTCCACCTAGATCAATGGTACCTGTTTCACCTGCTGCTAAAACTTGTTGCGTATTCACTGTTTGCCCATTAATAATTGTAAAAGGTGCAGCAAACAAAGTCTGACTAAGAAATATAGAAGGTATCATCAGCACAAGTTTAGCTTTTTTTGATTGGTTCAGAGGTTTTGACATGAAAAGGCCCTTTTAAAATTTGTGTATCAATCAAATAAAGTTAAAAAAGGCGCTACTGAATTGTTATCTGACTTTCTTAAAAACAGATTCCAATCAAGCATGACTTTCATTCTTTAACTGATGATTTTTGTGTTTATAATTTAAGCGAGGGATTTTACGTGTTGTGATGAGTGATCAATATAGGTAGTTTTGATAGTTTTTTTAGCCATGTTTGGTCAAGAAACAATCTTAAAATCAACTAATTACTGACAAACTGTCAGCTTATGCGGACAGTATAGTAAAGACCTTTAAATCAATTCTATTTGACAATACTTGGCTGCCATCCGTCAAAATCTAATCTAGGCTTTTTAGGCATAACAATGTGATGTAAATAGAGAGTAAAAAGCGCTGGAAATTAACTTAGAAAGTACTAATGTATGGACTCGATGCTATGAAAAACCCGGTTACCCGCCCAATACTTTTGAGCTAGCGGGCTTGAATGCATGTTTGTTAGCGAGGGTAAAAATAAGAAACTTCTACAGTATATTTAACCCATCATAGGTGACATCTTGCTCTGTTAGCCGTGTAGCTACAACGAAATTATTCTTTTTGCTTTTTTTATAAATTGATGAAATATTCTACTCTTAGTGGTTTTCCTCAAGGTATATCCCAACGCCTGGAAGTCTTTTAATTTCATTTCCATTTTTTTCATTTTTATTGCCGAACCAGGAAGCTTTTGTAAATTAAAATAATGGTTTTGTAGTATAGAGATCAACGCCTGCCCAGTTATCCATAACAGATTCTACACTTACCCTTAATTCTCACTGCACAGAGTTCCCGCCAAACAATAAATGTTTTTAATGGCTACCTACATTATCAACCCCAATTTTAAGCTCTGTAACCGCTAAACCACGAACGTTTTTTATTTCAAAAAAATGTGCGAGGAACGAAGCGCAACCAACTGTCATACGTCCCTTTGAGCAATTTGTTAGCAGTTATCTGCATAGACCTGAAGCCTTTGATTTAAAGTACCTGTATGCAATTCAAAAAGATGGTTATCAAAATCGTAGAAATACAATGATTCAGGTTCCCCCTCGATCCTAGCTCGCGGCGGCTTTATATCCACTCCTATATTTTCTAACCTTACTTTAAAGTCTCTCAATTCACTCGAAGAAACTTTAAAAGCGACATGCTGATAGGTTCGCTCTGAGGGTGACTCTCCTTCAATTGCAGCTAACCATACGTCACCTAATACAAAAAATTTTTCTCTTGCCGCTTCGGACTTAAGAACAATGTTATCGAAAACTTCCTTGGCGCCAAGGCCTTCACACAAAAATAACGTCATACGCTCTATATCACTAACGATAAAAGCAATGTGGCTTATTGAATCTACTTTCATATTTATTTCTTACCATCCATGCGTATTGAATACATTGTATTGCTAACACCACAAACAAGAGCTTCAGGAACGTATCCCAGTCGCAAGCCCCTGTTGATTTGTATTGTTAGGTCTGATTTTATCTTGGTTACATTCATAACGATTTGTTATTTATTTAGCTGGCTATCCAAGTTTACTTAAATGTTTTTGGATCAATGGTGCAACATTTTTCGATAAGGTATTGGCTAAACTATGATCCCCCCCTGCTATTACCTCCAATTGTGAATTCGGGAATAAACCATCCAATTTTTCCCCTATTGACACCGGGCTTATGGGATCAGAATCGCCCCAAATGAGTAATACAGGTATGTTAATACCTTTCAACTTGTCGGTTAAATTCCCAATGTAATTGGTAAACCAATCTGGGTATGTTGGGTTAGCTTCAATATACGCAGGACGCCAATCCTCTGAACGCATATCATCTATAGGGATTCCTCCAGATGTAACCACAAGAACTAAATGTGTCACTAATTCTGGTCGTTTTAATATAGAAAGAAGCCCGACAACTCCCCCCATTGATTGTGCAATTACGGCAGTAGGTTGATCAATTTTAATTGCTACACAATCAGCTAAGTCGTTAATACTTTTTATACTAGGATCTTCTTCAACACCATTTATACCCGGCCATTCGATGAATTCCCTAATAGATGAATGATTAAGTAAATTTGAGACCGGCGTCCAAAAGGTTCTATTTCCTCCAGCGCCAGGAAAAAAAATGAGTTTCGTAGGTTTCAATTTGTAAATCTCTCTATAATTAACAGCTAATAACTTAGATTAAGTCTAACGCCCCGATGAAAGGCACGAGCTTATAAACGCCCTATTTAAAGTTTTTTGCTAGCGTGGACTGTACGAATAAAATGTGTATTTCCAGTGACAACACCAATACCGGATGCAATAGCCTCTGCTTGATCGACGTCTATAGCCCCATGTTTATACCAAAGGTAAACTTTGGAACCGTGCTTTTGTAAGTTCGCAGCAAAGCGCTGCGGATATCCCCAAAAATACTTCGTTTTAGAGGGAGGTATGAGCAAAATGGTGTTTTTACAAGAGTCAGGAACTATTCCTGCCCAGCCCATTAATAGATAGTCAATACCGCATTTCTTCACGCTTTCAACGCTAATTAGCGCTATCGAAGAATCCTTATTTTTAAACCAATCCATACCTTGTGGGGACGTTACTATAACGGTATTCGAATTTAGTTTTGCTAGAAAAGAGTAGAGAACATCAAAAGAATGCGTATCTTTGTTTTTTAAATTTAGCCAAAAATCGTAGTCAGGATAAAGTTGATAGAATTGTTCTAACTTAGATATTTGAAACCCTTTTCCCCTAAAAGGAAATGTGGTTCCATCATCAAATGTGTACCCATAACCCACATCAATGTTCTTTAGCTGACTAAAAGACACTTTATGAAGCTCACCCACTCCATCTGTAGCACAATCTAAAGCCCAGTCGTGAAAAACTACTAACTCATCATCAGCTGTTCGATGGACATTCAAATGAATAACATCGGCACCAGCGTCTACCGATAATGCGACTGCTTCCAAAGTATTCTCAACGGTATTTACACCTGATTCTTTTAAAGAAGTTGCTGTGCATCCTGTTTCGCTTAGTTGGTTATAATTTACTTCGCTCCCCCCCCCTCGATAGGCAACAATCTCGCCTTCCTGCTGAAGAGCAGGAGGTAGTATGTATGCATTTAGAACCCCTAGAAGGATCACAGCAAGTAAGAGCAAAAAAAACCTTTTTATTAATTTCTGCAAAATTTAGTACCAAATCTATAAAGGATGTAAGGCTAACACCGAATTAACGGTCCTATCCTTACAAGCGGTTGCTTGATTGTGTTGATCAATACTTTGTTAGGCATCTGTAGCACATGAAGGATACTGAAGATCAAACCATCCCACGGCCTTACACTTACCAGAAACAAGCTTTTTCAGTCTCTTAGCTCTTTCATTATGTTGAGCTGGATTTTTTAATGGGTGGTAATAATTTGGAGATAGGGGCATTGCAGTAAGGCCAATAAACTCATCGGTATTTAATTGATTTAACGGCTTAGCATAGTAAGCCATGGAGGCGGCTTCAAAACCTGTAGACTGAATCCCTTTAAAACCACCCATGTACACCGTACTGAGATAGATTGAAAGCTGTCTATCTTTTGACAGCTTACTATTGAGAATAATTGCCATTAAGTCTCTGCCTAAATCAATACGCTTACAGCAGTTAAATATAGCGCTGTAGAACCTTTGGAGGCCTCCGCCAAAACCATTAAGTTGCAGACCACTATAGAATATTTGACGACTAACAGATGACGTAATAGTTGTTAGCCCCTGTCCGTTAGATAAATCAACGCCAATATGACTTTCAAATGTAGGGTCTTCAACATGTAATAGTATTTCTCTATTTTCAACAGATAGAGCGACGTGAGCATTTTTGTCATAAAACCCAATAAGCTTATCAGAATATACGCTTGCCCAAATACAGACACTAACAAGATGGATGCATATTATTGATAAGACAACATATAGTATTTTTCTTTTTTTGAATCCTGTCATCCGAATGACACCAAAGTTATATTGAACCTAACGCCTTTGTTTGGAGCGTCTGTAACAGAAGAGTGGCGCATAAACCTTCCCAGCAATTTCATGTTGCGAGCAACACGCATTTGTAAAGTTGTAATTTAGTCAACAAGCCTTTGATTCTTGATAGATATCTGTCATTTTTGAAAGCTTAAACTCAGTGTCAAATGTAGCTGTTGCAATAGAACACAAATCTGGAAATTCTTTATTACCACTGTATTGCAAGCTAGAACCACAGACCTCACAAAATTTCCGTTCAACTGAGCCGGATGAATTATAAGATATTAACGTATCTACACCCGATATATACAAGATCCCTTTTAGGGATACTGCCATAAGTAGCAAATGTAGCGCCATGCTGCTTTGGGTACATAAAACAATGACAACTCGTAACCTTCCTAGGATAACCCAACAATTCATACTTAATTAGGCCTAAAAGACTGCTTCCTGAATGCATGACTATCCTGACAGCTAACTTAATAATGCGACGTCTCATTTATGCGAATGTGGTATCCACTGAAATTTAACTGATGCGTTAAATTTATAGTCCTTTATAAATTGCAGGTTGTAATTTTTGAAACATCGTAATTGCTACTCATTGTGATCGCACTATTTCCAGACGATCACTATATAACCCATTGAATAAAAACAGATCAAGAGTATCACTTTGCTGTAGAGCACACTATGCTTGGCCAATAAACAATCTTGAAATTTGATAAAAACTATCAAATTGTCAGCTTATGAAGACAACTATGACGATACTTAGTCGTCGTTCACAAAAATTTAATTTCACCCTTTTAGATATCACTTTTCTACTCTAATAGAGAGTAATATCGCTGAGAGGCACATAAAAAAGTGTTTATTTTGAGCTTAAAACAACAAACGGGCGCATATAAACCGCCTCAAAAAAATCATTACTCATTGATAAATACAGCTATTGAAAGTTATAAATTGCCCCCTTCATGGGAGGTACTGAAAAGTGGTTAGCGCTAGGGGTGCTCATAAAAAAACACCGTTCTATTTCAGTAAACAGTTAAGTATTCATTGTCGAAGGTGGAACAAATGAACGTTAGGGTTACTCCTCAGTAACTCTTTGCTCTCAGCCATGGAAGATACAGCATCAGCTGTAATGTATTATTTGTTTGATCAGGCGGTTTTCAAATTTCATTCGCCTATTTCAAGTATGTGTACTAACTTTAATATATAAGCCCACATGTTTACTAAGGACCTTCTAATGAAAACAATTAAAGCAAAATTGTCTGCGACCCTTTTAGCTTCATTGTCTATTATCATGATTATGGTTATTTGGGGGATTGTCAGCCTATGGGGCCAAATCTTAGCTTATCAAAGCTTGATTATTCATGAGTCTAAAAACCAATATGATGTAGCTGTTGTAGAAAGTACCTTTAAAACTCAGGTTCAAGAGTGGAAAAACGTGCTCATCAGAGGCAAAGATACCAAGAAACGAGATAAGTATTGGGAAAAATTCCAATTAAGGGAAGCTAATGTCCAGAAGAACATTTCTTTATTAAAAGCAGAACTCATTGCAGAAGCCGCGCATAATAACAGCCTTAAAGAATCCCCTATCATACAACTTGTTAACGACTTTGCCCAAGCACACACTAAAATGGGAGTAGCATATCGTAAAGGCTACGATGAGTTTGTCGCTGCGAATTTTGACATAGCAGTCGGAGACAAAGCAGTCTCTGGGATAGATCGAGCACCTAGTCAGTTATTGGCCGATGCGGGTAAAGAGATAAATAAAGTCATGAAAAACGCGGCCATATTGGCACTGGAAGATTCCAAGCAAGTTATTTTAACGACTATTATTTCCGTTATTATTGGCATGATCATCGCGGTAGGTATATTTCTTTATATGTCTAGTCGCATGATTATCAAACCTGTTCACCTTTTATCATCAGCAATGTCGCACTTCGCTGATAGTGATTATTCGCACCCTATTACTTATTATAATAGCGATGAAATTGGGATTTTGGCGGACAATGCGCGATTGATGCAAAAGAGCATGAAAGAAGTTCTCTCGACCTTAGTCACCTCAGCAGATGAAGCAACAACAGCGGCATCTAACCTATCCCGTTCTAGTGATGAAGCCAAACAAACCGCTAATGATCAACAATATCAAACTGAGCAGGTGGCTACTGCAATGAATCAAATGAGCGCTACAGTCCAAGAAGTCGCTAAAAGTGCTCAAATCGCATCGACGTCTGCTCAGGAAGCCAACCAACTAGCCTCTGGCAGCTTGAAGGTAGTAGACAGTACTATAAACTCAATCAACAAATTGGCCTCTGAAGTGGAGAAAACCTCTACGGTTGTCGAATCATTAGTAAAAGATAGTAATGACATTGGTGGAATTTTGGATGTTATTCGCGGTATTGCAGAGCAAACTAATCTATTGGCGCTAAATGCCGCTATTGAAGCCGCGCGTGCGGGTGATCAAGGTAGAGGGTTTGCTGTCGTGGCAGATGAAGTGCGTACACTGGCTCAACGTACACAAGAATCAACTCAACTTATACAAAACATGATTGAAAAACTGCAAGAAGGTACCAGGAGCGCTGTTGATGTTCTCGTTTCCGGGCGTGGACAAGCCAGTAGCTGCGTGGAAGAAGCCGCCAAAACAGGAAAGGCCATTAATGAAATAGAACACTCTATAGCGGCCATTAATAACATGAATGTGCTTATAGCGAGTGCCGCCGAACAGCAATCTGCGGTGGCTGAAGAGATCAACCAGAACATAATGTCGATCAATCAATCTACGGATATCAATAAATCTAATGTGGAAGATATTAAAACTAACAGTCAAACTGTCGCCGAACTATCAGACAAGTTTAGAGGAATAACCGGCCGTTTTGTCGTGTAAGATATGAAGATATAAAAATAAAAAGGAGGGTGAAAATTAACCGTGTGATCTCTTCTTTTTTAACTAAGGCCTAAGGTAGACGTAAAACGTATTTCTTTAATCCAAGTTTATTGAAATCATAGTAATATCCAGCACTAACAACGTTAGTGCTGGCATTTATCTCTTAGTCCTGTTGCTGCCTTTTAACCGACTTCTTCAAAACCTTCTTTGCCTTACGTTTCTTAGCACGATTAGACACCCCTTTGCTGCCTTTGTTTAGCGCTGCGACTTCACGTTCAGCCGCCGACATATGCACTTTCACATTGTCACCCACAGCCTTACTTTTCACTTTTTTGGGCTTGCGTTTAGGCTTAGTATCACTCGGTGCTAAATCTACATTTAATACCGCTTCGCGTTCAGGTCTTGCCGCCGCTTTTTTCAGCGCTGTCGTGTAAGTATCTTCATCAAACTCAGATTTTCTAGATTTGCGCGCAGGGCTCTTCTTAGTATCTGTCACTGAACCTGTATCCACTTTTTTACCCCTTGGGGTATGTGATGAACGTCCTTTATCTTTTTTTGCACTAGCGATGGTTTCAACCAGTTCAAAATCGATCTTGCGATCATCAAGATTAACCGCGACAACTTTCACTTTTAGCTGATCGCCTAATCGGAATACTTTATTTGTGCGCTCGCCAACCATACGCTGTTTGGCTGCTTCAAAGTGATAATAATCTTTAGGCAATGCAGTGATATGTACCAAGCCTTCTACATAGACATCTTTGATTTCAACAAACAAACCAAAACCTGTCACCGCAGTTACCACACCTTCAAAGTCGTTGCCGACTTCCTCTTGCATGTACTCACATTTAAGCCACGCCATCACATCGCGCGTGGCATCATCTGCGCGGCGCTCTGTCATTGAACAGTGTTCACCCAATTGCAGTATTTGCTCAATACTGTAGTGGTATTGGTTGTCATTACTGGCAACAAAGTTATCTGGACGCACGATAGATGACAACGTGCTGTCTGAATGAATCAATGAGCGAATAGCCCGGTGCACTAATAAATCTGGGTAACGTCTTATCGGTGAAGTAAAGTGCGTGTACGCAGGGTAAGCCAAACCAAAGTGACCACTTTCCTCTGGGCTGTAAACAGCCTGTGACATTGAGCGCAGCATCATCACTTGAATAACCTGCTTGTCTGCTCTATCACTAATTAACGCTGCCAGTTTTTGATAGTCGCCTGGTTGCGGATCATCATGCCCGGTAAGTTCTAAACCAAGTTCAGCTAAGTAGCTGCGCAAATTGGTTAAGCGCTCTGTCTTTGGTGGCTCATGCACGCGGTACAAGCTTGGCAATTTAGAGCCTTTAAGAAAACGCGCTGTAGCAACGTTGGCACAAAGCATGCATTCTTCAATTAACTTGTGCGCATCATTGCGAATCACTGGCACGATTTTTTCGATCTTGCGATCTTGGGCAAATATAACGCGCGTTTCAACGGTATCAAAATCCATTGCACCACGTATTTCACGTGCCGCTCGCAGTGCGGTATAGAGCTTCTTCAAGCTGCGTAAATGCGGTAGCACGGCTTTGTATTCTTCACGCAGGTCATCACCTTCTGGCGTATCATCTAGCATGGTGCCTACTTTATTGTAAGTCAGGCGTGCGTGTGAATTAATCACCGCTTCATAAAACTTGTAACCTGATAAGCGCCCTGCTGAGCTAATGGTCATTTCACAAACCATCGCCAATCTGTCAACCTTTGGCTTTAAAGAGCAAAGACCGTTAGAGAGGATTTCAGGTAGCATAGGTACAACAAAATCTGGGAAGTACACTGAGTTACCACGGCGGTGGCCCTCTATATCAAGGTCGGTACCAGGTTTTACATAGTGAGATACATCGGCAATTGCCACCCATAAACGCCAGCCACCAGACTTTTTAGGTTCAGTGTAAACCGCATCATCAAAGTCACGCGCGTCTTCACCATCAATAGTAACTAATGGTAAATGACGTAAATCGATACGCCCTTGTTTAGACTCTTCTGTGACTTCTGGCGCTAGAGAGTCAATTTGAGACAATACTTCATCTGGCCAAATTTCAGGAATATCGTAGTTGTGAATAGCAACCTGAATTTCCATACCCGGTGCCATATGGTCACCCAATACTTCAACGACTTTGGCCTGCGCTAAATTACGCTTGCTCGGCTGCTGAGTCACCTCAACCACCACCAGCTGATCATCATTGTATTTAAGCGATGAATCCGGATCGCCAATGACAATGATTTCCTGAGTGATACGCTGGTTTTCACTGCGCAGATGACCGAAGCCATCTTTGCCGCTAAAACGCCCCACCAGCTTAGTCGTGTTATGTTCTATCACTTCAACAATTTTACCTTCGCGACGCCCTCGTGCATCTTTGCCCAAAGGCTGTACTAATACTTTATCGCCATCAAATACTTGGCGCATTTGTCTGGCGGATAAAAATAGATCACTGCCCTTTTCTGGGCTGGCAAAACCAAAACCATCACGGTGACCAATAATACGGCACGTGACTAAGTCCATTTGTTTTAGAATACCGAACTCGTTTTTTCGGTTACTCATCAGCTGGCCATCACGACACATCGCCTTCAGGCGATACATGACTGCATTGTATGAATCTTCTTCTGTTACTTTTAACTGCTCACACAAATCGGGGTGTGAGATAGGCGCGCCAAAACCCGCCATAAACTCTAATATGTATTCACGGCTCGGTACTGGGTTGTCATATTTTGCCGCTTCTGATTTTGCAGAAGGGTCTTTTTTAGTCCAATCTTGACTCATTAATTCTTTCCTTAATTTCAGCTCTGGGCTGATTCATTTTTCTGTCTTTAAACTAAGGAACATGCGGGCAAACTCTAAAATGGTTGTGAACTTGTTCGCATATTCCCTTAGTATTTCTTTTTGCACTCTTATTAGGAGTCTATCGGATTTAGCGCTAATCTACTGCGAAAAACCAGAACTTGTCCATATTCCCCGCTCTTTCTCGTTAAATAGCACGCTATTCTCCTCACAAGATCAAGAAATCTGCCTCAAATCTACTTCTTCTCGCTACGATCGGCCAAGCCCGATAGACTCCTAAAGGGTCGCGTAATTATACGCTTAATATATTTCAAAACGAGAAAAGCCGAGTAATAACTCGGCTTTTTGTGTGAAACTTAGCTTTGTGTCAATTACTTAAGGCTTAACTTCAATCTCTTCATCTTTGTCACTAGGATGACCATCAGGCTCAAACCCTTCGCCTTCGACAAATTCGTGCTCTTCTTTTGGTGGGATGATCAGATCTTCCTTACAAATACCCATGACTAACAGCGCATTTGCTGCCACATAGATAGATGAGTAAGTACCAATAACGACACCAACTAATAAAGCCACCGCAAAACCAAAGATCATCTGGCCGCCAAAGATAGCGAGGATAACCAATACGATTAATGTCGTTAATGAGGTCACAACCGTACGCGAAAGCGTTTGTGTCAGTGAGATATTCATCACTTCTAGCGGCGTTTCAATACGCAACTTTCTGAAATTTTCACGGATTCTGTCAGAGACAACAATAGTATCGTTTAACGAGTAACCAATAACCGCCAGTATTGCAGCCAGTACCGTTAAATCAAACTCCAGCTGTAGCAGCGCAAAGAAACCGACAACAATGATAACATCGTGCACTAAGGCCACTACCGCACCGACTGAAAATTTCAGTTGGAAACGAAATGTCACATAAACCATAATCATAAACAAAGCTAGCAACATGCCTAGGCCGCCCTGTTCACGCAGTTCATCACCGACTTGCGCACCCACAAACTCGTTGCGGCGTAAATCAATGTGTTGATCCGTTTTGCTTTTAAGTACTTCAAGTACTTTATTACCCAGCTTTGGATCGTGATCCGCTTGCAGCCTAATCAAAATATCTTTGTTTGAACCGAAAGTTTGCGCAACGACATTTTTAAAACCAGCGGCTTCTAGATCATCACGTATTTGATTAAGATTTGCATCTTGCTCGTAGCTGACTTCAACCAATGATCCGCCGGTAAAATCTAAGCCTAACTTAAGACCATTTACCGTTATTGCACCGATAGAAATAATTAGTAACAACGCTGAGAAAGCCAGGGCGATTTTACGCGCCCCCATAAAATTAAGTATTTTCTTTTCTACACTCATTATAATCGCCTTCTATATCGACAGGGTTTTAAGCTGGCGACCGCCATAGCTAAGATTAACTAATGCACGTGTGACCATAATTGCTGTAAACATCGAAGTGACGATACCAACAGATAGTGTGATCGCGAAACCTTTTACCGGGCCTGTTCCCATTGAGAATAGGATAATAGCAGCGATTAAGGTGGTAATGTTAGCATCAAAAATGGTGGTAAATGCGCGATCAAAACCGGCACTAATAGCCGATTGTGGAGGCAAGCCATTGGCCAACTCCTCTTTTATTCGCGCAAATATGAGCACGTTAGCATCCACCGCCATACCGACAGTCAGCACAATACCCGCTATACCAGGCAGTGTTAATGTCGCCGATAACAGCGACATAACAGCCGTCAATAACACTAGATTGATTAACAATGCTGCATTGGCCAGCAAGCCAAATACTTTGTAATAAACCAACATGAATAGCAGCACTAGCGCAAAACCAATCTGTACTGATGTCATGCCTAATTCGATATTCTCAGCACCTAAGCTTGGCCCTACTGTGCGCTCTTCTACAAAGTAGATAGGCGCCGCAAGTGCACCGGCACGTAGCAACAACGCTAGCTCACTAGATTCGCCCTGACCATCAAGACCAGTGATTCTAAATGAATTACCTAAAACTGATTGGATAGTCGCCAGTGAAATAATTTTCTTCTCAACGTATGGAATACGTTTGGCAACTTTTTCGCCATCTACTGTTTCATAAACAGTACGCGCTTTATGCTCGATAAACAGTACCGCCATACGGCGCTGGATAGCATCACGTGTGGTACGTGACATCAACTGGCCGCCTTTTGAGTCAAGCGTAATGTTGACCTGCGGAGAACCGTTTTCATCAAAAGATGCCTGCGCGTTCGACACGCTTGCACCTGTCACAATCACGTCTTTCTCGATAGAGGCTGTACGACCAGGTTCTGAGCGGAATTCAAAACTCTCTGTACTGGTACGGCTCGCACCGGTTGTCGCTTCTAAGCGAAACTGTAAGTTAGCCGTTTTACCAATAATACGTTTAGCTTCTGCCGCATCTTGAATACCCGGCAGCTGTACGACAATACGGTTACGCCCTTGGCGTTGAACTAATGGTTCGGCAACACCTAACTCGTTGACACGGTTACGCAGTGTGGTTAAGTTCTGTTTGATCGCGTAATCTTCGATGTCACTGATAGTCGCTTGTGTTAAGTTAACCACAACATAGAAACTACCGTTGCGCTCTTCACCAGTGACCAGGAATTCTGGGTATTCGTTGCGAATAAAGCTCTGCGCTTTATCGCGCACATCTTCTTTGACAAACTTAACTGCTAGTGAGCCGTCTTTGGCTTTTTCAACACCACGATAACGCAATACTTCAGTGCGCAGTTTGGTTTTGATTTCAGAGACGTAAACTTCTAAACGCTGACCAACGGCTTGTGCCATATCCACTTCTAATAAGAAATGCACACCACCACGTAAGTCAAGGCCAAGCTTCATTGGGCCTGCGCCCATATCTGTTAACCACTGTGGCGTTGTTGGTGCTAAGTTGAGTGCGACAACATAGTCATCCCCAAGAAGCTCTGCAAGCACTTGCTTTGCACGTAATTGCGTTTCACCGTCAGAGAATCTCACTAAGCCACCTTTGGCGGTTAGTTCGCTCGACTTGAAAGTAATCTCTTCTCTTTTAAGCTTTTTTTCAACACGCGCAAGTAGCGCGTCATCAGTCTTGTAAATATCACGCGTGCCTGAGACTTGAATCGCGTAGTCATCAGGATACAAATTGGGAGCTGCGTAAATTACACCTAAAACCAGCACCAACATAATCAGCAGGTTTTTCCACAGAGGATAACGGTTGAGCATTGTGCTCGCTTCCTTTTCAGATACTAAAACGCCATCGGCCTAGTAGGAGGCTTTCCGAGAACTGAGATCGTAGCGAGAGCATGGCTAATTGAGTCAAATTTATTGATCATTTGAGGCGAATAGCGTGCTATTTAACGAAAATGAGCGCTAAATTTGGCCAATTAGACTGGCTCGCAGTAGATCAAACGGTTTTCAGACAGCCTCCTAACTAGGTGATGGCGTTGGGAAGGCATCTTGCCAATTTTTTAAACTGCATTTAAAGCAGCTATTAACAAAATGCCAAATGCTTTAAATATTTTTCATCGTGCCTTTAGGCAACGCAGCAGAAACGTGTACTTTCTGGAAGCTAAGCTGAGTGCCTTCGCTTACTTCTAGTGTCACGTAATCATCGTTAAGTTTTACAACTTTGCCGATGATGCCACCAGATGTCATCACTTCATCGCCTTTACCGATAGCAGCGACTAGGTTTTTGTGATCTTTAGCGCGCTTAGCTTGCGGACGCCACATGAAGAAATAAAAGATAAGACCAAAGCCAACCAAGAAAATAATGTTAAAAATACCGTCTGGTCCTGCTGCTGCAGCGCCTTCGGCATATGCTGGTGAAATAAAGAAGCTCATTGCTACTCCTAAAAGTTATTATAAAAATGGCCAATCTTACGATTGGTGTTTATCGTGCAGTTTAGATTTATTCCTTTAAATCAGGAACATCCATACCGCGTTTACGGTAAAACTCAGCCACGAAGTCGCTCAATTTACCTTGATCTAGTGCATCGCGCAATCCCTGCATGACTCGTTGGTAAAAACGTAGATTGTGTATGGTATTAAGTTGCGAACCTAATATCTCCTTACACTTGTCTAAATGATGCAAATAAGCCCTGGAGAAGTTACGACAAGTGTAGCAATCGCAAGTTTCATCTAAGGGACGAGTATCTGTTTTATTGGAGGCGTTTCTTAACTTTACAACCCCTGTATCGACAAACAAATGCCCGTTGCGCGCATTACGTGTTGGCATCACACAGTCGAACATATCGACACCGCGACGCACGCCTTCGACTAAATCTTCAGGCTTACCCACACCCATCAGATATCTTGGCTTATCTTGGGGCAGCTGATGTGCAATATGATCGAGTACTTTCATCATTTCATCTTTGGGCTCACCCACTGATAAACCGCCAATCGCGTAGCCATCAAAACCAATATCCGTTAGGCCTTTTAAAGACTCATCACGCAAGTGGTCATACATACCGCCTTGTACTATCGCAAACAGTGCTGATTCATTATCGCCATGTTCTTTTTTAGAGCGATCAGCCCAACGCAATGACAGGCGCATTGAATCTGCCGCTTCTTGCTCAGTAGCAGGATACGGCGTGCACTCATCAAAGATCATTACTACGTCTGAGCCCAAATCACGCTGTACTTGCATTGACTCTTCGGGGCCCACAAAGACTTTATCGCCGTTAACAGGTGACTGGAAAGTGACGCCTTTTTCAGTGATTTTGCGCATTTTACCCAAGCTAAAAACTTGGAATCCGCCTGAGTCCGTTAAGATAGGTCCCTTCCACTGCATGAAATCATGAAGATCGCCATGTTGCTTAATAATTTCAGTGCCTGGGCGCAGCATAAGGTGAAATGTATTCCCTAAAATCATGTGCGCGCCCGTTTCTTCGACATCTCTTGGCAACATACCTTTTACAGTGCCGTAAGTACCCACTGGCATAAACGCCGGCGTTTCTACATCACCGCGCGGGAAGCTAATACGACCGCGACGTGCTTTGCCATCTTCGGCCAATTTTTCAAACTTCATAAAACATTTTCTAGACACAAACTTTCCTCATTTTATCGGCGAAACAGGCCGACTGTGTGCTGCGTTACAGCTTTTATATTATTTGGAACCTCTGCATAACTACTTTGTTATACACAAGGTTCTGTTTAGCTCCTAGCTCCTAGCTTTTAGCTGAAGTGGGAGTGATAAACATCGCATCCCCATAACTAAAGAATCGGTACTGCTCTGCGACTGCTTGATTATAAGCGCTGATAGTATTTTCAAACCCAGCAAAAGCACTGACTAGCATCAATAAAGTCGACTCAGGTAAGTGAAAATTGGTCACTAACCTATCCACGACACGATACTCATATCCCGGGTAAATAAAGATACTGGTATCCCCCGAGTACGGTGTGATTTCACCGCTAATCGATGCAGACTCTAAGCAGCGCACACTGGTAGTACCTACCGCAATCACTCGTCCACCCGCGGCTTTGGTCGCTTTTACTTGATCGCAAACTTCTTGACTGACTTCGATATACTCAGCATGCATCACATGCTCGGTTACTGAATCCACTTTTACCGGTTGAAATGTACCTGCACCGACATGCAATGTTACAAAGGCGGTATCAATTCCTTTATCTTTAATGCTTGCAAACATAGCATCATCAAAGTGCAAACCTGCCGTAGGGGCTGCCACTGCACCCGGCTTTTGGTTATAAACGGTTTGATAGCGCTCGCGATCTTCTAACTGATCTTCACGATTCATATAAGGCGGCAGTGGCATATGCCCATGCTGCTCAAGCGCATCAATCAGGGTACTATCGATCTGAAAAGATAACTCGAACAAGTTACCTTGACGCCCTTCAACGGTCG
>Ga0209291_1001551_pt1 | contig 20196 bp, 13 predicted proteins | sample GOMGulsemesocosm_FD_184633 | JGI IMG/M metagenome (GOLD analysis project Ga0209291, IMG submission 184633) | Methane-oxidizing microbial communities from mesocosms in the Gulf of Mexico - GOM9B Gulf of Mexico (SPAdes) (version 2) | ecosystem: Environmental > Aquatic > Marine > Cold seeps...
GCGCCAATTAAATGTTCTTGTTGCCAACCTAATTGATGTTGATTCATTAAGTTTATATGGGCATGCCATGCTTGTGAATAAGCAGAGAGATTCAAGTAAGAGTTGCCGTGAGCTAGTTGAGGAAAAAATTTATCTTTGCCCGCTAGTTTACTAAGTTCGATTTTTGTTAATGCTGAGAATCGTGTTATATCTGGCAGTATGATGCCGTCAACCTGAAAGCTGTTGGCAATCGAAAACCCTTCGGGATCAAAATCACCGAAATAATAGAGGGGTAATATTGCTTTATATTTTTCGATAAAACAGTTAACTTCATCTGCACGTTTACCACTTTGGCTATCACCACGATAAATAATTAACGCATGCTTGAAGACTGGATTATTTTTTAGTTGATGAAGGTAGTACATAGGCGTGAAATTTTCACATATGATGATAGCATCATGTTCGATACTCGTGATCATACTATGACGAAGTTCTATACCTGCAGTGTGGATAGAGTTAAATAAAGAACTTACTTCTTGGTTGAGTTTTAATTTTCCGGCTGCGTTATTCACTAAAATGATATCTTGTGATGCATTTGCGCCGACCTTTTCATCATTGTTGCATGCTGCATTTGAAACTCGGTCACCATTCGTGTAAGGATCTTTTAATACATCAAGACCCTTTTCTTCTTTAATAAAGGCTTGTAACTTTTCTGCTTCGCCAGCGCGTAGCTTGAAATATATTTTTTGTTTTGTTCTTTTAGTCGAAGGGATCACGTATTTATGGCCTAAGCCAGATAACGCCCATATTTCGGCGTTAATATCATCGTATTTTAGGCCTTGTTCATTCGATTTAATTAGTTTTTTACAGCGATTATATAGCGTCCTGCTAATCGTCATAATTAACCTCTCTGTAATTGAATATCACTAACGCGTAAATTACCTGAGATTAATATCGAACCCGGTAATTCAGTGGTGCTGGACTCTGGGAAGTCGATTGCCATCGCTTTTCGTACGGCGGGTGCGCATTTGTAGTATTCATTATAAAGAATACTGAGCCATAAATGTTTAGGTAAAATGTCAGTTAGTTGACCATCTTGCTGCCAGTAGTGTAGGGCAGAGAAACTGTCACCTTTATTACTGAGTACTTGTGCAAATAACGCTTCACACTGTGACAATACGTAGTCGGCTTCGAGTTGACGGGCCTTTTGTTCCAAGTCATCAATACGGCCACTGCTGCGTAAATCAATGGCTTCTGCATCTGACTTACTTTCTTTACGCAATGAGTTGTAAATATCGGTCAGTTCTTCTTGTTGTACCTGATTACTAATATCAACACTGGCTGATAATTGTAATGGTGCAACACGATTGAAGATAGCTGGTACTTGTTCACGCTCTGCGTAGTCATCTAATTCCCAAATAGGATTGTCTTTTAAGAATTTAGACATGGCTTTAAGACGGGCAACTTGCTCATTCTGCTTACGTAGTGTCATTAGCAGTTGGCGCATACGGTGAACGGCGCCTTCTAACTGACGATTAATACGGCGGTAACCATCAATAAAGAAAGTGACCTTACGGCTTAACTCGGCAGGCACATCGTCCCAATCTAACCAGGTGTATACGTCATTTAGGTTAATATCGGCTAACGCATTAAGCAGACCTTCGGTATAGGCGATGGCTTTTTCATTTTCATGAATTTTACTTTCTAAGCTATCAACAAAACCAAACTTACTAGTGATGGCAGCGAACAAACCGCTGACGCTGTCTTCTAATTCATAAACAATGCCGTAAAGCTCTTCGTCTATTTGGCTTAGATAGAAGGAAACTTCATTATGTTGGCCAGTTAATAACGCACGCTTATAGGATTTAATATCACCGTCAATGTGCTGCATGACTTTGGCGATATCAGTACGTTTACGGTAAGACGCATGACGTAATAATAACTTGTCTAAGATTCGCTTTAAGTTGATGGCAAGCATATAAGTGCCATCTTCTTCACTTGGACGGATTAGACCATTTTTGGTAAGCATTTCTAATAATGCGGTATTCTCACCATTATCAATAACACTGCCATCGAAATACGCTTGCGCTAACATGCTGCTGTTTGTTTTGGCAAACGAACTACGTATTATTTGGGCAATTTTTTCGACTTCAGAAGCGCTTTGCTGCTGTGACATTAAAACATCTCCGACTGTGAGTCATCGAAGATATGGTTATCTTGTTTTTCTAATTTCAACGATTCACTGTCATTAATAAAATCAATTAACTCGTGAATATAGTTCATTTTAGCGGTGATCTGATAAATGGTACTGCCAGTATCCAAACGTTGAACATAGCCTGCTTCATCTAATTTTTTTAAGATAAAGTTAAGTTGTTCAGAGATATCATTACGGCTGGTTTTGAAAATACCTTTATTGGTTAATAGCGCTAACTGTTGCTTTAACGTTGGTTCGTTTTCAATACCACGTAATAACTCAGATAAGCGAATAGTATCGCCTGCACGCATGGCGCAGTCATGCACTAGTGCTGTCATTGCCAGGTCTAAGAAGTTAACCAGTGGACGGAAAATATCACGTACTTGGCGTAACTGCTGACGAATATCCGCGCGGTTTTCTTCTTCAATCGTGCAGTAACAAGCAACAAAGGCCAAACCGTCTTCGATTACTTTTACTTTACGGTTAATCAAGCGCAGGTAATCATTTACTTTTTCAAACAGGCTTTGTTCTGACAGGTAACGATATGCATCAGGTTGACTTACCTGACAAATGGTATGGCCCTGTAACAATAATTCAACGGTAGTTTGAAACATGGGTTAACTCTCTTCTTGCATAGTGGCTGGCGCTGTATTTACTGACGACATTCGTTCTGTATCTGATGCTAAGGCTTGTTTAGCATCACCATTTAACAACGTCATTAGTGGATCATCATCAACATTCATCTGGATCAGGCGTTTATTACGGCTGTCAATTTCGTATAGGTGATCGAATAATTGTAATACCGACTTATCGGTTGATGGTGATGCAGTCATGATCTGAATACCGTGTTGATTTAGCATATCGAGCATTGCCTGAATATTCTCAGAATGCAGTTCACCTAATTCATCTACTGGCCAAGTTATCACTGTATTTGCATCGGGGCGTAACATAGTTGTTAAACCGGTAAAGAAAGTGATTAAGGCTAAGTAAGATAGGCCTGTTGATGAGACATCTTCCAGCTCTTTCGGTGTTGTTGCACGGGTCGTTCGGCCATTTTCAACAATAGTGAATTCAATATCAAATAGTTCATTGTGTTGCATGTTATTGTTTTTCGGTAATACCGCTGACAATTCATCCAAGCTATCAATTAAGTCTTGGGGGATACTGCGATCATGCGTGAGTTCTGTATTCGCTTGATAGGCTTCAAATGCCTCGTTTACATTCTCAAGTTGTTTCCAGTAACCTAACTTGTCCATCTTAGTACGAATAGCAATTTTAATATCACCGAGGGCAGTGAAGAACTGCTTACCATTCATGTGACTAGACAGTTTACGGCCAGTACGGGTAATATTGCGATCAAAGTTACTTAAATGGGTATAGATAGATAAAATATCGTTAGCACGTAATTCAACTTCGTGAGTGGTTGAGGTTTGCAATAGTTTTGCATTTTTCAGTACATAGCTCAGTTGTTCACCGCTGTTGATTGCTTCTTCAAGACGGTAGTTCACCATCTCAGGGTCACTTTCAATGCGGTTTTCTAACCAACCGACTTGCAGTGTGCTTTTCGAATAACGTTTTAATTCACTGCTGATTTTACTTACTGTGCTTAATACATTGCTTTGCTGCTTGCCTAATAGACTTATTTGATTGTTCGTCAATTTAGAGATGTTGTTAACACTGTATTCTGGTAAATCGTCGTTAGCAACCGCTGGGTAGTCAGCCAGTTTTACAAGGCTGTTATCTAAGCCTTTTAATTGTAATACTAGATCTGTTACCTGCTTATCAAGGTGCGCTTTTTCTTGTTCTAGTTTGTCGGTTGACTGTTGATAGTCTTGTTTTTTATCTTTTAGTTGCTGCTGGAAGCGTTGGATTGCAGTATCTAAGCGGCGTAAACGTTCACGCCCAGGTTCAACTTGTGACCACGATGTTTCTAACCAGCTATTATATTTATCCGCTTTTTGTTGGAATACTTTGGCATTCTCAACTGCTTTCATAGTTTGTTTAATTTTAGCTTCAAGGGCATTAAAGATGCTGGCATTAATTCCGGCGTCGCTTAATGCCGCTTGCAATGCATCGGCGATACGCTGCATCTCAACTTGTGCTTCATTACGCAAGTTATCAAGCGATGCTTGGTAGCTGTCGATACGCTGATTATAGTCAGTCTCTAGCTGGCAATGTACGCCTAAACGTTCGTTGTTTAGTTCGTTATGACGACTTTGGTAATCAACTTTCGCTTGGCTTAACGCTTGTTGCGCTTGAACCAATAATAACTCAGCTTCTGCTAATTCAGTTTGCACTCGTGCAATCGCTAAGGCTTTGTATTGTTCTAGTTTACCGTCTAACTCATCTTCTTCATTGACTAAGCTAGTCAGTAATTGATTTTGTTTAAACAGTAATTGTTTGCTCGACATTAATTGTTTATCAAGCTCTTCAACTTCTTTATTTAATTGTTCGAGTGCTTTTTGTAATTGTTCAAGCTCTGCTTTTTTAGCCCCTATTTGGGCTGAGATATGTTGTTCTTTTTCTGCTAGTGCGCAGTCTGTGAACGAGGCGTTTTCTAGGGCATTAAGGTTGATCTTGATGCCATAAAAATCTTGTACTTGGGTTAACGCTGTTTCGGTATCGGTATTTTTTACTGCATCAGTAAAAGCCGATAATAATTCTGGTTCAAGATGCAGGTGTTTAAGCAACTCTGGATTAATCACACGGCCGATATTGCTTTGCCAGTTTGGCACATGTTCAGCAAGGAAGGCATGTAAAGAACCTTTTTCTGGACTCAGTAATGCTTGTACATCACGGTGCTGCTGCGCTAAATGGTTTAATTCAATTTTTAAACGGTCATTGGCTTGCAGCGCTTGATGCTGTTTTTGGCGTAAGCTTTGTGATTCACCGCTAATGCGGTTATACGCTTCCTGACGTTCGTTAATATTACGACGGCATTGGCTTAAATTTTGTTGTAGTTGTTGAGATTGTACAGCAAGTTCTGGTGCAATCTGTGGCTGTGTTAGCTGTAGATTAAGCGAGATCTTGGTATGCTCAAGTGGCGTTTTCTTTTCGTTTAACTGATCAATTAGCGTTTGTGTTTGCGTTCTTAATTCGCTTTCTAATGTTGCATAATGCAGTTTATTTTCACTTAACGCAGTTGTTAACTGCTGACGCTGAGAGTTGATCTCGTTTGTTAGCTGTTGCTCGCGTTTGTTAAAATCAAGCTCTTGTTTTTGTTGTTGTTCGGTAAACGTACGACTAAGATCGGCAGATTTTTCACTTAACTGGGTTTTTTCGTTGTTCAGATTGATTAAGCGTAAGGTAAAATCGGATAATTCAGAACCTCGTTGCTCATATGTCGCGGCTTCATCATCTTCAAAATCTATTTTTTCTTGTTCTAGCTTATCCAGATCGTGTTTAATTTCACGATGGGCTTTTTCTTCATCGTGACAAGCATCTTCAATTGCTAATACTTGCTGTCTGTGTGCTTCTTTTAAGTCGGTAAGCTCAAGTAATACATCTTTTAAACGTGTGCCGGCAGTGTCTTGATCTTGATTACACTTTTGCTGATAGATGCCAGCAAGATGATGTAAGTGCTGTAGATCTTTTTTGATTTCAATAAGTGAATCAATGTCGGTTAATGACGATAAGATCTTGTCTTCTAAATTTAAGATTGCTTGTGATGAATGCAGGTCTGCTAACCAGCTATCAATATCGGTTTTATCAATATTAACCATATCAGTTACATTGTGGCTGAGCATTTCTGAACTGATAGCGTCTTGTGAGATTTCGATGATCATTTGTTTGATTACATCGAAATTAGAGATTTTGTTAAATACCGACGTCACGACTTTTTCAATGTGCTTAATTGGTGACTGGCTCATTGAAAAACGCTGTTGCAGGTTACGCAGTGATTTCTTACCACCAAGATCGCGATGATTTTGAATGACTCTTGCGTAATCATCTACGCTTAACAAGCTACTGACTTCGCAACGGTACTTGGTTCGATAATTACGTTTAATTTCGTCATCGGCAAAGATATTGCCGTTATCACCAAGGTACATTTTTATATCAAACGGGTGATCAATAAAGCGGTAAAGTAATTTGTCGCCATCGCTTTTAATTAATACGTGGCATAACTGCGGTGTGTCAGTGCCGTTTGGACGTTGGTAGTCAAAAACAATGTAGCTGGTTTTGCGTGGTAAGTAATAAGCTGCAAATGATTTCTTGTTAGCATTACGTTCAACAATACGCCCTGGTCGCGCGCCCCAAAACAGCATGGGTAGCTTAAGCAGCGTCGTTTTACCGGCACCATTGGTCCCAGCGACTTTGATATTACCTGTGTTATTTAGCTCAAGTAATTTACCCGGCCAGAAGCTATCAACAAGGTAAGTTGTGCGACAAAGATATTGTTGTGAAGAATCAGTCATGATCATTATTTTGCAAGAAATCGAACCGATTATTTTAACTGAATGGAGCACAAGATGTAAGAAAAAAGATAAGTTTAATAGGGTGATGGTCGGTTCTGGTCAGATTATCAGCAATCCTACGGTTACATTTAGATTTATGCAAATTTAGTGAATATTCTTGCATATGTAAAATAATATAATACAATTCGCCATATTGTATTATATTAACGAACGAAAATAAGGCTTCACTGGAATTTAATGTTGGTGGCTGGCATTTTTTAGGAATTATTGATGGAAAATAAACTCGGACTAGGCATGTTAGTCGCATTGGTATTCAGTACCATGGTCGGTGCCGGCATCTTTAGTCTACCGCAAAACGTAGCCGTATCGGCTGCACCTGGCGCAATTACACTCGGTTGGTTGATTACGGGTTGCGGTATGCTTGCGTTGGTGACGGTATTACGTAATTTAGTTGTTCGCTTCCCTAATTTAAACGGTGGTATTTTCTCGTACGCGCAAGCGGGTTTTGGTAACTACATCGGCTTCATGTCGGCTTGGGGTTATTGGATCTGTAACTTATTAGCGAACGTATCGTATGCTGTGGTGTTTTTTAGTGCGATAGGCTACTTTGTTGATACCCCTGAAAATCCAGTGATGGGTCAGGGCAATACGCCAATTGCAGTATTGGGCGGTTCGTTATTAATTTGGTCAATGCATGCGCTTGTATTACGTGGTGTTACGCGTGCCGCTTTAATTAATGTATTTGCGACGGTTGCGAAAATAATTCCTATTTTAACTTTCGTTTGTTTGGCTGTGATGGCGTTCAGTTTTGATAAGTTCACCCTTGATTTTTGGGGTGAGAAAACACCTGAGCTAGGCTCGGTATTAGATCAAGTTAAAGCCACCATGATGGTTACACTGTGGGTGTTCATTGGTATCGAAGGTGCGGTTATTTTATCTAACCGTGCTAAGGATAAACGCGACGTAGCGAAAGCAACTGGTATTGCGCTGTTCTCGGCATTAGTACTCTATATTGCTGTTAGCTTGTTTACTTTAGGTGTAATGACTCAACCAGAAGTTGCACAACTGAAAAACCCATCAATGGCGCATATCTTAGAAGTGATCGTTGGTCCTTGGGGCGCAATGCTGATTAATGCTGGTTTGATTATCTCGGTATCGGGTGCGTTATTGAGTTGGACCGTGGTCAGTGCCGAAGTCCCTTTCATTGCGGCGAAAGAAGGGCTATTTCCGAAAGCATTTACCAAAGAAAACAGTAAAGGCGCCGCGACAACGTCACTGTGGTTCTCATCTTGTCTAGTTCAGTTATTTTTAATCTTAACCTTATTACAAGAAAGCTCGTATTTAGCTTTGGTAAACATTGCGACTTCGGCTGTATTGTTACCATATTTTTTAGTGGGTGCTTATGGCGTGAAAGTAGCGTTAAGCGGTGAAGGTTATAGTGAAATGGAAGGTCGTAAGAAAGATTTTGTTATTGCATTAATATCATCATTTTATGGTGCTTGGCTCGTATATGCAGCCGGTGCTGAGTATATGTTGTTATGTGCATTATTGTATTTGCCAGGTGTATTGATTTATAAGAAAGCACTTGCTGAAAAACAGCAGGCATTTAACAAGCAAGATTATGCTTATTCATTCGTGCTATTAGCAGGTGCTGCAGGTGCGGTTTATCTGTTATCAACAGGTGTGTTGTCACTTTCTTAGTATTTTAACCACAATTTTGATATTCTAATTAGATACTTAAAGTTTTTACCTTAAAATTCTCACCTTAAAAGATAGGGTATATTGTAAAAAGGCTTATTTAGATGATTGTGGTTTTATATTTAATTTTAGGCGCTGTGGCAGGTTTGATCGCTGGCTTGTTTGGTGTTGGTGGCGGTTTAATTATCGTACCAGCACTGGTTTTCTCTTTCACCTTGCAAGAACTCTCACCAATAGTCTTAACCCAGTTAGCGATTGGTACTTCTCTGGCGACGATTATCTTTACTTCGCTTAGTTCGATTAAAACCCACCACAGTAAAGGGGCAATTGATTGGTCTTTGGTTAAACGCCTGACTATCGGTATTGTTATTGGCGCGGTTGCCGGTAGTATTTTTGCTGACTATTTACCAGGTGATACATTACAAATGATTATCGGTATTTATGCATTAACTGTTGCGGTTCAAATGGGCTTTAATTTAAAACCAAAAGCAGAGCATGAGCTACCAAAAGGTGCCGGCTTGAGTGTAGCTGGTGGTGTCATTGGTGCTATTTCAGCTTTATTTGGCATTGGTGGTGGTTCACTTACTGTGCCTTATTTGTCTTGGTGTCGTGTCGAGATGCGTAATGCTGTTGCTACGTCTTCTGCTTGTGGTTTACCGATTGCGGTGGCTGGTATGTGTACTTATATTATTACGGGCTGGAATAATCCTGATTTGCCGGAGTACAGCTTAGGTTATATTTATTTACCTGCTTTCTTTGGCATCATTATTACCAGTACTGTGTTTGCTAAACAAGGTGCAAAACTTGCCCACTCACTACCAAGTCATATCCTAAAACGGTATTTTTCTTTGTTATTACTCGGTGTTGCTTCGAAGTTTATTTTTTTCTAAAACGAACATTTTATTGATCTAAACTATAAATAGTTCGAATAAATACTCATTTAGTATAGGTTTGTAACTGGATCTACCTAGAATGTGTTAATTTAATCCCCTAAGTAGTAGTTTACTAAGGGGCCGCTTTGTTAATACTAGCAACTGCGATTAAAGCATTACAGCAACTGATTATTCATGCTCAGCCAGAGCAAACTCGTCTTTCGGTCGAATTACAGCCCTTGCATGCCACCGACCTGATTGAGTGGTTTGATGCTCAGATTTTATTCCCTCAATTCTATTGGCAATCTAGAGACTGCGATGAAGAAGTCGTCGCCCTAGGTCAGTGTTGCCATTTTCATGATCTTGATACAGCTAAAAACCAGCTTAATGAACAGCAGCGTATTTGGGGAGGTTGTGCATTCTCACATCAAGATTATTACTTTTTACCGCAAATTGAATTAACGCGTAAAAATAGTCGTTGGCAATTATCGGTGAATTTACCTGCTCATTCAGTGAACGTTCACGACGGTGATGGAATAAAGAGTACACAGCAAGCATATGACAAAGCAGCATTGCTTGAAAGTCTTGCGCGTTTAATTACACCTGCACCGACACCACTTCCATTGTCTTATAAGATTGAAGCGCGTAGTCATTATCCTGAATTTAACCAGTGGTCTCATCTTGTCACCAAAGCGTTGAATGCTATCGAACAACAAGATTTTGATAAAGTGGTGTTAGCGAGGAAAACAAAATTAACACTAAATCGTCCACTTTCTGCCGCTCAGTTTTTACAGCAAAGTCGTCTGGTTAATCAGCAGTGTTACCACTTTATATTTGCGCTTCAGGCTAACGATTATTTTGTTGGTTCAACGCCAGAGCTATTATTTTCACGAAAACAACGTCAATTAGATACCGAGGCGCTGGCGGGTACTGCGGCACGCAGTGATGATGTAGCGGAAGACCGTGGTTTAGCCAATTGGTTATTACATGACAGCAAAAATCGTTATGAAAACCGCTTAGTGGTGGGTGATTTAATGGCACGTTTAGACCCTCGTTGTGATTCATTACAGGTATCTGTGCAACCAGAATTAGTGAAACTGCGTAAAGTGCAGCATTTAAAACATCGCATCTCAGGGATACTTGCTACAGATGTTGATGATGCAGAGTTATTAGCGAGCTTACAACCAACAGCTGCGATAGCTGGATTACCACGTCAACCAGCATTAAACTTTATTGTGAACAATGAGCCATTTTCACGGGGTTGGTATAGCGGTGCGCTTGGTTATGTTGGTCTGCAGCAAAGTGAGTTTTGTGTTGCGATCCGCAGCGCGCGAATTTTAGGGCATGAAGTACAGCTTTTTTCGGGTGCGGGTATTGTACCTGGTTCTAACCCGGTAAGTGAATGGCAAGAGCTAGAACGTAAAACCGCGACCTTGTTAACCTTACTTGAACCTGATTCGACAGTGAACTGTAATATGGACTGCGATGATATTCGCTTAAATGCATTTGTACCTGAGTTACAACGCGCATGATAACAAACCAATCTCTTTTAAACATACAGGCCCCATTAAACCGTTTATGGTCAAGCTTAATGTTAGATGAATTGAGTCGTTTAGGCGTTCGTCATGTATGCGTCGCGCCTGGATCTCGCTCAACCCCCCTTGTTTTAGCGGCTGAAGGGAATGGCAATCTGACCTTACACAGCCACTTTGATGAACGCGGACTGGGTTTTTATGCACTGGGGTTAGCTAAATCATTACAAGCGCCTGTTGCTGTGATTGTTACATCAGGCACTGCGGTGGCGAATTTATTACCAGCAGTGGTCGAAAGTGGTTTAACCAAAGAAAAACTGGTGTTATTAACTGCAGATCGGCCTATCGAACAAATTAATTGTGGTGCGAATCAGGCCATTCAACAATCAGGTTTATTCTCAAGCCATGTTTGTCATAAATTATTATTACCTAGCCCGAGTTTGGCCATTACACCGCAATGGCTGTTGAGCTCCATAGACCAAAGCTTAGCGGTGCAGCAGCAAGTGGGTGGTTCGGTTCATATAAATTGCCCTTACCCTGAACCCTTGTATGGCGGTGAGGCTGATTTTAGTGATTATCTGGCTGAGATTACAGGATGGCAAGCTTCACAGAACACGTATTTGTCGATTAATTCATTAGGAGTCAATTCAATTGGCATCAATGGGCTAAACACTTATTTATCCGATAGTCATTCTACACATTGTCATTCTTTAGACTTGAAGGTGTCTGCTGATTTATATACCTCTATTTATACCAATATGCCCGTTGTAAACAAAAAAGGACTTGTTGTTATTGGCGCTGTTGCAGTTGCAGAGATACAAGAGATTAAACATTGGGCGGCTGTTTTGGGTTGGCCTGTATTGGTTGACTCGCAATCAGGTGGCTGCAGTGAATGGGCGCATTATGATGTTTGGTTACAAAACCAAGCATGCCACGATAAGTTAGCGGAAGCTCAGATCTTGGTGCAATTTGGTGCGCGATTGGTCTCAAAGCGTTTAGGCCAGTTTATTGCGCAGCATGACTGGCAGGACTATTGGTTAATTGCAGATCAAGCGGGGCAGTTAGACCCTTATCATCATACTTGTAAGCAATTTATTAGTTCCGTTTCCTCTTGGTTAACATTATTTGTTGAAGGTCATTTGAATCGTCAGTTAAGCGAGCCATTGGTATCAATTAATGGCTCGTTAGAAAAAAATAGCCGTATATTCGCAGATATTGGTGCATCTCATCGTGATGCTAACGGTTATGAATGGGCTAAGATATTAACGTTTGCTAGCTGTAAGGTACGTCAGTTGGTAGAGACGCGTTACATTGATAATCTAACGGAAATTAGTTTTGCTACCATGTTAGATGCTTGCTTGACTATGCCGCCCTTAACCAATCCGACGAGTTTATTTATTGGAAATAGTTTGATTGTTCGTTTACTTGATATGTTTGTGACATTACCGAATGTGCCTGTATTTAGTAATCGTGGTGCTTCGGGTATTGATGGCTTGTTGGCGACGGCTGCTGGAGTGCAAGCAGGGCAAGAGCAAGGCATGCTTTGTTTATTGGGTGATACCTCTTTGTTATATGACTTAAATTCACTGGCGTTATTTTCGAATCCAACATATCCGAGTGTGATCGTGGTACTGAATAATGACGGTGGCGCAATTTTCGATATGTTACCTGTTAATGATCAACAAAAAGAGCGGCTTTATCGTATGCCACATGGACTTAAATTTGAACATGCGGCTGCGATGTTTGGGCTGGATTACGTTCAACCTAAAACACTAACGGATGCACTGTCTGCTATTGATCATGGATTAAATCCAATAGGTGAATTTGCTGGGGAAATACGAACGCTGTTGGTGGAAATAGTAACGCCAGCCGGGGAAGCAGCCAAGCAACTCAAACAGCTGTTTAGCGAGGTGAAAAATGCAAGTTTTATCTAATATGATTATCTCTAAACAGACGCAATTACCTCTATATTCAGTCTCATTTGAGCCTGCTAATTATCGTGTTCAAAGCTCCGCAGCGAAACCAAGTTTGGTGTTCTTGCATGGTTTACTGGGTTCAACGGCAGATTGGCAACCGATAATTGCGGATTTATCAGCGGATTATCAGTGTATCTGTATTGATTTACCGGGACACGCGGGTAGCCAAGCTGTCACTGTGAATGACTTTCAACACGTTCAGCAACTCATCATTACTACGCTTGCCCAGTATCAACTCGATAATATTATTTTGGTCGGTTACTCGTTAGGGGCGCGGATTGCCATGACAATCGCGACTGAACAAGCGTCTAATTGGCTGTATACCATCGATGGGCTGCTGTTAGAAAGTGGTCATTCAGGTTTGAATAGTAGTGCTGAACAATTACAGCGTGGATTACATGATTTGGGTTGGGTAACACGTTTTAGCGAAGAAGAATTACCCTGTGTGCTTATTGATTGGTATCAGCAAGGGGTATTTGCATCGCTAACTCAGGCTCAAAAAAACGCTTTGATTAAAACGCGCTGTAAAACTCAAGCTGATAAAAATGGGTTTAACGGCGGTATGCAGATAAGCAAAATGTTGGCGGCGACCTCATTATCTAAGCAAGGTTATTTGTTACCACAATTACAAAATTATGAACCTCCTGTACGTATGGTTTGTGGTGAGTTAGACCCTAAGTTTGTGCAATTAGCACAAGCAAGTCAGTTGGATTATTGCCTTGTATCAAATGCAGGGCATAACGTACATGCAGATCAGCCAAATGTATTGACTCAGTTAGTGAGAGATTTCGTGAGTGAGATAGCAGTTAGCAAAGCGACGAAAAAGAAAGCGGCTTAAACGTGTTTTAAATAAAAACTTAACAGATTAGGAATTATGATGACAACAACCGTTGGTATTACAGAAGCTGAACTATACGCACACGTAGAATGGCAAGATTACACAGGTGAATACCAAGATATTCATTTTCACAAATCATTAGATGGTATTGCTAAAATCACCATTGCACGTCCTCAAGTACGTAATGCGTTCCGTCCACAAACAGTGCAAGAGATGATGCAAGCCTTAGCTGATGCTCGTTATGACTCAAACGTGGGTGTTATTATTCTAACGGGGCTTGGCGAGCATGCGTTCTGTTCTGGTGGAGATCAGAAAGTGCGCGGTGATTATGGCGGTTATCAAGATGATGAAGGTATGCATCACTTAAATGTGTTAGATTTTCAACGTCAGATCCGTACTTGTCCAAAACCTGTCATAGCGGCAGTGGCGGGTTATGCTGTTGGTGGTGGTCATGTATTACACATGATGTGTGACTTGACTATCGCTGCTGACAATGCGCAATTTGGTCAAACAGGTCCTAAAGTCGGCTCTTTCGATGGAGGTTGGGGTGCATCGTATATGGCGCGTATTGTTGGGCAGAAGAAAGCCCGTGAAATTTGGTTCTTGTGCCGTTTCTATGATGCACAAGAAGCAGTAGATATGGGATTAGTGAATACGGTTGTGCCACTGGTGGATTTAGAACGTGAAACTGTGCGTTGGTGTCGTGAAGTATTGCAACACAGTCCAATGTCATTACGTTGTTTGAAAGCTGCATTGAATGCGGATTGTGATGGTCAAGCTGGATTACAAGAGTTGGCGGGTAATGCCACTATGATGTTCTACATGACAGACGAAGGGCAAGAAGGACGTAATGCTTTTAATGAAAAACGACGTCCTAATTTCTCTAAATTTCCACGTAATCCTTAATCAATAAGCGGAGCATTGTTAATGCAACGGCAGGTTAACTTGTACTATTACCAGCTGCCTTTGGACTGTGCCATGATATTACGTGGCCAGTCTGTTAGTGTTCGTGAAGGCTGGATTGTTGAGTTACAAGAAAGGGTTGAATTGCAGGAGAGTGCTGAATTACAAGAAAGTACTGGACTGCATGCACGGTGCAAAAGCACTCATGTTAATAAGGTGGGGTGTGGAGAAGTTGCGCCTTTACCCGGTTTTAGTGATGAGACATCAGCGCAAGCAAAGCAGCAACTTGAAAGCATAATCAAAATTTGGCTAGAGCAGGGCGTCGTGGACCTGAGTATGTGCTATCCCTCGGTGGCGTTTGGCTTTAGCATGGCACTTTTGGAGTTAGACGACGAGCTACCGAAAATGACTTATTGCGACAGTATTCATAACGACAATATTCATAATAGTCATAATCACATTAACAGCGCGCTACTATTGGCCGCTGATCTTAGAGTTATAAACCGCAAACATTTTCAACTTGCTGCGAGCTCCTTATGTAAGTTGAAAATTGCCACGCAGCCTACAGCGAAAGGCGCCCGCCATGACGGTGAGGTTACCCGAGAGTTACTATTGCGATACCCCCAATTACGCTTACGTTTAGATGCCAATCAACGCTGGTCATTGGATGCAGCCTTGGTGTTTGCTAAACAGATCCCTGTGGCGTTACGCCAGCGTATCGATTTCATCGAAGAGCCGTGTCATCGCCCAAACGATAGTTACTCGTTTACACGTGAAACAGGTATTGCTCTAGCGTGGGATGAAAGCCTACGGGATGCTTGTAAAAAACCGAGAGGGCAGGGAAATGGTGAGTTTATGAAGTCTACAATCGCGGAATGTAATGCTTCAGAAACTGCATCAATTACTGCAATTGTGATTAAACCTATGCTGACTGGTTCTATTATTCATTGCCGTAATCTTATTGAGCAAGCACATCAACTGGGCTTAACTGTGGTGATTAGTTCAAGCCTTGAATCAAGTTTTGGTTTATTGCAACTGGCTCGCTTATCGCAATGGTTAACACCTGATACTACGCCGGGATTAGATACCTTGCATGTTTTTAAGCAGCAAGTCGCTATGCCTTATCCGGGCTGTAATTTACCTTTGATAGCACTAGCTGCCTTACCCTGTCGTTGTTATTTTCAAGTTACAGATAATAAGTTACAAGATATAAATACAAGTCAGCATCGTATTGTGGAAGCCTGTAAATGATAGACGTTGTAATTGATGACATAGAGTCTAATGAAGTTAGTTTTAGTTGTTGGCCTTGGCAACATTGGTCATCACTTAATCCGAGTGCTATTGCCTTGATAGACGGTAAGTACTCATTTACTTGGCAGCATGTGAGTTCGCTGGTGGATGAATATGCAGAACAGTTAAACACACAAGGTGTACGACAAAATCATATTGTTGCTGCTGTGAGCGTTAATAACCCAGATGTATTATGGTTATACTTAGCTTGTTTACGACTCGGAGCTTGCTGTGTGGTATTAGATCCGAAACAGAGTTCTGAACAGTTAAGTGACAAGTTTGAAGCACTTGACGCGCAGTTTTTTTGGGTATCAGCACCTGGATTTAATCGCTCACAAGGCCTGCAAAGTATTAATAACACGAGAGAGTTAGTGTTTACTCTCTCCCTTGCCCCCTCGGAGGAAACTTCATCAACAAGGCCGACTATTTCTATAGCAGCGTCTACAGCTACAACCAATTATGCAAGTACTGAGGATAGTATTAAGCTGGAATGGCAAGCAGAGCGGCTAGCCAGTATCGTCTTTACATCGGGTTCAACTGGGAAAGCCAAAGCTGTTGCACATAGTGGTGAAAATCATTTGTATTCTGCAGCGGGTTTGTTGTCGGTGTTCAACTATACGGCACAAGATAGTTGGTTATTGTCGTTACCTTTGTTTCATGTATCTGGATTAGCGATTGTTTGGCGTTGGTTATTTGCTGGTGGGCAACTGGTGTTATCGCCAGCGGATAACCTTGTTGAACAGTTATCACAAGTAACACATGCGTCTTTAGTGCCAACTCAATTAAGATGCTATTTGAATGAACTGGATGTAGATAAAAATCGTATTAGTCTTAAACGTATTTTGTTAGGCGGTGCGGTGATCCCCGTCGCATTAACGAATAAAGCAAAATCCCTCGGTATTGATTGCTGGTCTGGTTATGGTATGACTGAGATGGCCTCTACTGTCACCGCTAAACTTGCGGATGATAGTGCTGGTGTTGGTACTTTGCTCGCTTATCGTGACTTGTCCTTGATTGACAAACAAATTAAAGTTCGAGGTAGAAGTTTAGGGATGGGTTATTACTATCAAGGTGCGTTACGTCCCATTACTGATGAAAGCGGTTGGCTTGTCACGGGGGACTTAGGCATGATAGCGCAAGGTGATGCGTTAGCGGATGAATTATTTATTCTTGGTCGACAAGATAATATGTTTATTTCCGGTGGTGAAAATATTCATCCAGAACAAATTGAGCGCATTTTACTTTCACACCCGTTCATTAATCAAGCATTAGTGTTCTCATGTGAAGATGCAGAGTTTGGCCATCGTCCAATTGCTGTTATTGACTCTGTTGCATACTTATCAGTCGATGATATGAATAAATTTTTACAAAATAAACTGGCTAAATTCATGTGGCCGATACATTATCATTCGCTACCAGACACGATAAATGTGAACTGTATCAAATTAAGTAGGGCTTGCGTTCAATTATGGGTCACAAGTTTATACGAATAGTTGAGCTAAATGATAATAATTCTTGCTTGTTATAAATCTGACTTGGTGTTCTCTTTATTTTCTTGTAGTATACAGATTCCTCCTTATTCATCAGATGAATAAGGACATAGTAATGAAGGTTTACGATGTCATTTAGAGCGGTGTAATTAACAGAGATGTAGCATGCTAAATATTAATACTCAGGTTATTGAGATCCCGGAACCCATGTTTCGTGGTTGGCAACAAACTGTAGAGTTGATCGCTGGCATTATGAATCTGCCTGCAGCATTAATTATGCGCGTTCACCACAATGATGTTCGAATTTTTTCGTCAAGCGAAACTGTTAGTTCAACCTCGCCGTTATTATCAGATTCGAAGCAACTAAGTTGCTACAGTGCACAGGTTATTTATAACCGCACAGAGTTACTTATTGAAGACGCTACCCTCGATTCAACATGGACATTTGATCATAATATTAGCGCTGACATCATGGCGTATTATGGCCTTCCGCTTACTTGGCCGAATGATCAAGCTTTTGGTACACTTTGTGTCTTAGATACGAAAATCCATGAATTTACACCACATTGCAAATTACTTATCGCACGTTTTCAACAATCGATGAGTGCTGATCTCGCTATGCTCTACGAGAAAGCCGAATTACTGCACGCCAACCGTAAATTACAGAGCTTACTTGCCAAAAAATCAATGGCACTAACCTTGTCTAATCAAGCGTTATTACATGAACAAGATAGCCGTTCGGCATTAGAATCGACCCTTATTTATCAGCAAAAATATGACTCGCTTACAGGTGTCGCTAATCAGTTTTCATTAGTTAAACAGATTGATGGCATGTTGGAATATGTTGATGATGAAAACGAACTTGCCGTTATTTATTTGGGTATCCGTAACTTCAAATCTATAAATAACAGTTATGGCTATGCTATTGGTGACAAAGTATTACTTGAAGTAAGTCAGCGTATTCATCAACAGTTAACGACAGAATACTTGGTTGCGCGTTGCTGGGGTGATGCGTTCGCAGTTGTTGTTCGTGATGATAACGTTGTTGAGCAAGCCATTGATTTGATAGCACGTTTTTCACAAGCCTTTGAATCAACGTTTATTATTGATGATTACGTGATCACAGCTCAGGTTTGCTGTGGTGTTGCGTTAGCGGATTCACCTGAAGACAAAGGTATTTCTTTGGTTGAAAGAGCTGAAGCTGCAATGAGTGCGAGTAAAGATACGGGGACATATTATAACTTCTTCACTGAAGAATTGAGTGCCGCGATTGGTGAACGTCACTATTTAGAATCGCATTTAGCCGAAGCGCTGGATAAAAATGAAATGTCAGTGCATTATCAGCCGATGATTTGTATTAAAACCCGCCGAGTAATGGGGGCTGAGGCATTAATTCGCTGGCAGAATCCAATCTTAGGTGCTGTTGCGCCAGATCGTTTTATCTATCTAGCAGAGCAAAATGGACAGATCTTAGCATTAGGTAACTTTGTATTACGGACCGCAATGGAACAAGCTGCTCAGTGGCGTAAGAGTTTTGGTGGTGACTTTTGTATTGCAGTTAATATGTCTCCGGTACAATTTCGTGATGATAACTTGGTTTCTCGTATTGCGCAGTTGCTGGCTTATTATCGTTTACCTGGTAGCTCGCTAGAACTTGAGATAACTGAGGGCGTTTTATTACAAGACGAGAAGAAAGCCGCGAAAGCCATTGCTGGATTACAAAATTTGGGTGTCCGCATTTCATTAGATGATTTCGGTACGGGTTATTCGTCATTAAGTTATTTACAGAAGTATTCGTTTGATACGCTGAAAATTGATCGTAGTTTTATTATGAATCTAATGGAACGAGACCAAGATAAAGAACTCGCGCGGGCGATTATTGCTATGGCGAAGAAGCTTAACTTGCAAGTTGTTGCCGAAGGTGTTGAAACCGCAGAACAAGATCAGTTTATTGTTGATGAAGGTTGTGATTATGGTCAGGGTTATCTGTATGGTAAACCTGTACCAGCAACAATGTTTATGGGTCAGTACCTTAGCAAAAAAGCTATTTAATTGACGCGGTTTCGATCGACTTGGTTGGATAGTGTGCAATCGGCGTTTGTAGAGAATAAAACTGCTATAAACGGTTGCAAAGAATCAGTGAATAGTTAATAATTCACTCGTTGTCAAGCACAACACGTTTGATGGGTGCCTTATGGGTCCCTCCGCATTGATACTCTGTGAACTCGGCCAGGTCCGGAAGGAAGCAACCGCAGCAGAGAACTCAAGTGCCGGAGTGAGGCTTGTAGGGTATCCTTCAAAAGTGTTGTGCTTTTCGCGTTTCTAACGTTATTTTTTAAATCAATCTCTTATTGCTTCATTTTTATTTCAAATCCTTTGCTAGACCCATTATCTGCTCATAATATATTTCCTGTAATTTATTTTCTTAGTGCGACTATTTTATCTATTTGAAGTTAAGATGGTATGACATGCGTAATGCTACAACAATAAAAACTAGCCAATAATGGTTACTTCTATTTGTTGGGTAATGGAAAAACTTGATCTAAAACATGACTATGTATCTTTTTATTTCAACTGGTTTGTAAGAAATAAATCATAATGCTAGTGTATTCCTCTGAATAGTCATGTTTTCTTCTGAATATCGATATTTTATTCGTGACAGAGGTTGGTTAGATCAATAGAGGTACTTTATGAAAGTTGTAGTGGAATTTATAGAAACAGGTCGATACAAAGATAGAGTTTGGGAACCTTCATTCTATAGTGTAAAAGGCAATTTACGTTCAGTTTCTCCTTCTTATGCAGTGCAGTTAATTAATCAATTTAAAGCAATACTTTATACTAATGAAAATGGTTCAGTTGTATTTAAAAATTAAAATACACAGTTAAACCTTTTATTATTATGTTGTTTTCAATATCGATATAAAAGACCTCACAATGGAGGTCTTTTTTATGGCGATTGTGTCGTAACTTCTGCTTCACTTTCAACTCAATCTATTTCCTATTTCACTA
>Ga0209291_1001552_pt1 | contig 20195 bp, 17 predicted proteins | sample GOMGulsemesocosm_FD_184633 | JGI IMG/M metagenome (GOLD analysis project Ga0209291, IMG submission 184633) | Methane-oxidizing microbial communities from mesocosms in the Gulf of Mexico - GOM9B Gulf of Mexico (SPAdes) (version 2) | ecosystem: Environmental > Aquatic > Marine > Cold seeps...
CAATTCTCGTTTTGATCAAGCGCTACATTTGGTATATCAGTCATCTGGAAATGTTAAAATTAATGATCTAGCTAAGAGCGTTGATTGCAGTAGTCGTCACTTAAGTCGATCATTTCAACTTCATACGGGCCTAAACACTAAAACTTTTACTAAAATAATCCGCATGCAACATGCTTGCAGACAGTTATACATAACGCCTCGTGAATCATTAGATGCAGCCTTAGCATTAGGTTTCTTCGACCAATCTCATTTAATCAAGGATTTTAGAAAACATCTATTATCAACCCCTTTCGATTTTTCTAAGCGTTTCAGGTCCGATTTTTACAATCAATAAGCGCTGAAATTGTTAAAAATGCACTCTATTACACTCGTTGGAGATTAGCATGCAGTATTCAAACACAGAAATTTTAGATATGACTAAGGGAGAGTTTTTTGGCGAAGGCAACGCTCAGCTACCAAATTCGTTGATGTTAATGATTGATGAAATTGACCATATTTCTCATGAAGGAGGGACGTTTGGTAAAGGCGAGTTAACTGCTAATCTGAAAATCACTCCAGAGCATTGGTTTTTTGCCTGTCATTTTAAAGGTGATCCGGTGATGCCTGGTTGTTTAGGTTTAGATGCTTTATGGCAACTCTTAGGTGTTTATCTTGGCTGGTCTGGTTTGTTGGGCAAAGGGCGTGCTTTAGGTGTCGGTAAAGTTAAATTTACTGGCCAGATATATCCCGATGCAGGCTCAATTCAATATAAATTGCATATTAAACGGATTTTTAAAAAACCAATGGCTATGGGGGTTGCTGATGGTGTAGTGATCCATAATGGCAAAATCATCTATGAAGCGACTGATTTGAAAGTAGGTCTCATTCTGAGTGATAATCTATAACCTTGGCTTATGGCCTAATCAGGTAGCAGAGGGTCTCTAACCCTCTGCTCCACAATATCTTTCATGCGGGTCAGCACGGCGAAAGACTTGGGACCGTCTCTTTTTATTAATGCTCCACTAAAAAGCAGCGCCAAGCACTGTATTTGGACAAGATTTTGTCATTCGCAATCTGCATAGTATTCGCCAATTCTATTTAATATTTCTAATGCGGCGCGCAGTGCGCTGCGAATACAAAACGGATCGTTTGTACAACTCTTCACTATATTAGATAAATAGATACGCCCATTAACTTCCTCTTAAAATGAAATTCATAAACAACCGCAACTCCCACTACACAAATATCCTTAGTATTTTTTTGAACAGCCATCAACTACTCTCTAGAAATCACCTGCAATATATAAGAAAGACTTAGGATTAAGACTGAAAAAGAAGCATATCAGGGGGAAAATATAAAAATTAACACTTAGTACATAAGAATTGTGTTTGAATAATAGCGTAATAAGAGATATTAGAACAAAAATTCAGCTATACACCAGTCAATAGCGCGCAACTTATTGGCCATTTTACTCAATTTATAATCAGAATTAAGTAATTGCCTATGATAATAAAAAAAACATACTCACTATCTCTAGTCATCTCTATTTTATTAACAGCGAGCTTGTGCCAAGCAAACACCAAAAAAGTAAGATTAGCGACAAGTTCTTATGCCCCTTATATAGGTGAATCACTCCCCAACAAGGGCTACGTATACGAGCTGGTGAGCGCGGTTTATGAGCGCTTAGGTTATGATGTTCATATTGATTTCTATCCTTTAGCACGGGCAAAAGCATTAGCAGCGCGCGGCATTGTAGATGGCTACATGCCAAGTCATATAGAAGAAACAGCCCTCAATAACTTTGTATTATCCGCTCCCTTTCCCGGTGACAACATTGGTTTTTTGAAAAAGAAAACACTAGTTATACCAGAGCTTTTAGCCCATAAAAAAGAGACCAACGCCTTACTGCATTCATTAAAAAATTACCAATTTGGCGTCGTTAGAGGCAGTGTCATATCCCCTATTTTTGATCAGGCTAATTATTTACATAAACAATACGTCACTAACAATCTGCAAAATTTAGATAAGCTCAACGGCAACCGTATCGACTTTGCCATTGGCGATAAATACACCCTTGCCGACACCATGATCGCCCAGCGGCCACATTTAATAGGCGAGTTAGAATTTTTACCCGCCCCCTTTTTTAGTCATCCATTTCACATCGCTTTCTCCACACAGGCTAACAACTATCAACAACTCAAAGCAGATTTTGACTCAGGCTTGCAGTTGTTAAAAGCCGATGGAACCTTAGAATCTTTACTGACAAAGCATGGTTTATTTCCAGCAAAAGACCCAGCCGCAGACTCTATCGAGTTGAGCATAGGCACGGTCAATAATAAAGACATGCTAATCATGCAAACACTCTCCAATGAATTTGAGAAAAGCCACCCACAGATTAAAATTAAATGGCGCACACTATCAGAGAACACTTTACGAAAACGCCTATTAAGCGACTTGGCTATCTCTGACGGCCAGTTTGACATCATGACCATTGGCTCTTACGAAGCTCCTATTTGGGCACAAAAAAAATGGCTGATGCCATTGCAAAACTTACCCGCTGAATATGATGTAGATGATCTACTTGTCACTGTTCGCGAAGCGCTGTCTTATCAACAACAATTATATGCACTGCCTTTTTATGCAGAGAGCTCTATGCTGTTTTATCGCAAAGACTTATTTGATAAACACCAGTTATCGATGCCTATACAACCAAGCTATGCCGATATTGTGAGGTTTGCTGCAATTACCCATCAGCCCAAAGAAGGCGTTTATGGTATTTGCATGCGAGGTAAGGCCGGATGGGGAGAAAATATCGTTGCGCTCACCTCCATTATTGATACCAATACTGGTCGCTGGTTCAGCCCACAATGGCAACCAATGATCAACAACCGCGCTTCAAAGCAAGCGCTCGCTATTTACATAAAACTCATTACTGAATATGGCCCACCCTCCCCTCATTTGAATGGTTTTAATGAAAACCTCGCGCTATTTTCAACAGGTCGCTGTGCTATGTGGATTGATTCAACCGTGGCTGCAGGGGTGATTTTTGATGCAAACCAATCAAGCGTTTCATATGACACCGCCTATACCTCGGCTCCTATCATTCAGGCAATAGAGGGATCACACTGGCTATGGTCATGGGCTTTAGCGATTCCCAACTCATCTAAACATAAAAAAGAAGCGCTACAATTTATCACTTGGGCAACCTCAAAGGGTTATGTCGCAAAAGTAGCGGAAAAAAATGGCTGGTTATCAGTTCCACCTGGCACTCGAAAATCTACCTATAACAGACAAGAGTATTTAAATGCAGCGCCTTTTGGCCAGTTTGTATTAGACAACATAAAGAGTGGCAAGCCCGCTGGATCTATCTCAAAAGTAAATGAGAAAGGTATTAAAAGCTACGTCAGTATCCCGCAGTTTCACGCTATTGGTGATTATGTAGGGGCATTACTGGTCAAAATAATACAAGGAAAAATGAGCCAGCAGCAAGCACTGCAACAAGCGGCGCGCTTCGCTGAAAAAATAATGGAGAGCTCTGGACATTATAATGAATAAAGCGGACTTAACTTTTGGTATCTAAATAGCGACAACTGAAGGAGTTATAATGAAGGCCCCCTTATTCACCAAAATATTTCTTATCCTCGTGCTTTGTATTGTTCAAACAGTCCATGCAAAAGAAGTCAAACTTGTTAACTTCACCGGGGGCGCACCGCTTGATTCCTATAACCCTAGTATCACAGTGCCTTTATTGACCGAGGCATTTAAGCGCAATGGCATTAAGTTCTACGCAGAATATCAGCCGAGCTTACGCTCTTTGAAGCTCTCAAATTCCGGTGTTTTTGATGGGGAATTACACAGAGTTCACAACTTTCACATTGTCAGTAAAGCACAGTATCCAAATTTATTGAGAGTAGAATCTCAATTATTATCCGTATGGTTGGCTGCTTTTTCTACTCGCCCTTTGAAAATTTCCTCTTGGAAAGATCTACAAGGACTTAAAGTTGCCTATTACCGGGGACGTAAAAACATTACTAATATCCTCGATCAAGTATTAATACCCAATAATATAGTTCGTGTCCAAGACGACCAGCAGGCTTTTATGCTGTTGTCGACAAACAGAGTCGATGTCGTTATTACTACGAGTATCCAAGGTCGTAAAATTACAGAAAACACCCCTGCTTTTGCAAAAATCATTGAAGCAGGCAAACTTCAACAAAGTAAAATATTTGCCTATATGCATCTTAAACATGAACAGCTAGCAGAAAAAATTGCAGTGACGATTGAACAAATGAAAACCGATGGAACTTTCGAGAAGATTGTCAGTGAAAACAGATCTCTTTGGCTGCAAAAATAAGGATTTAACTCAAATCTAGTCATCAAGTAATTCCTGCTAAGTCCCACTAATTCAGTCATTTTGTTACCACTATCAAAAACCTGCTTGAAGCTCCTTACAAGAGTATTTTAGAACGATAAACTTGTCTCCATAAGCGGCATCGAAAAACTTCCTTAAACACTATCAGCAGCTGTTTTATTAACGCCCAAACAGTGTTTTAAATACTTGTTTTTTGCATCAAAAATCTTTGGTTTTTATTAGTACATATTGTTAGCATGCCGCTAAATCTTGTCGATTTCAAGGAAGCCAATGAGTCAAAATACCAAGGACGCACTGAGCCAATCACTGGCTAAAATTAACGCTAATTATAATTCATCCAGCGATAAACCACAGAGCAAAAAGAGAGCACTAAAGCAGCCAGAAGAAGCTAAAGCTGAAAGCATAAAGGTGACTGTGGACCTAGCAGATGGCATCGAATCGTTCAAAGACCAAATCTTTTACGATTTACAATGGAGTCACCAAGCAAAACAAGAATTGCAACTGGTAGATTGTGAATTCCATCACTGCGATTTTAGTAATGCCGATTTAGATCTTATAAAGGCCAAAGGCTGCACCTTCCATGATTGTAATTTTAAAAATACTGGTTTAAAAGAAGCCGTGTTTGATAAGTGCAGTTTTTTTGATAGCAAGCAGCAAAATGGCTGTTACTTTTATGGGGCAGACCTCGTTAATAGCCAATTTTTAAACTGTGATATATCACTCGCTGACTTTGAGCGAGCAGATATGTTTGGCATTGAAATAAGTCATAGTAAAGCTCAAGGCTGCTCATTTAAGCAAGCTAACTTTGTCAGCGTGATCAGTCGGAAAAAAATATTGTGTAGTGCGCATTTAACCGATAGTCATTTTAGGTATGCAGATTTTGAAAACTGCCAATTAGTGGGTTGTGATTTAAGTGGCAGCTCATTTGTAAGTGCGAACTTTTTTCAGAGTAATTTGGAAAGTTGCCTGCTAGTTTGCGCTGACCTTAGCGGCATACAATTCGAGCGATTAGCCTTGGCCGGTGCCGACTTGAGAAATGCCACATTAGATGGTTTAGATATCAGAAAAGTAGACTTGCAAGGCGCTAAAATAAACGACTGGCAACAAAGCGTATTGCTAGATTCTCTCGGGGTTGTTTGCTTTGCAAATTAGCGCTGAGTGGTTGAGTTCATGCCGTATTATGCAAGGCTGAAGAAGGTTAATGCAGTAGCCTTACTGCCTATACAAAATGAACTCAATCGGCCAGCCCCTATGTGAAAGACTGTTAGCTTAATACATGAGTGTAAATCAACATAAGACCCAAACCGAAAAACACGGTTGCAAAAACACTATCAAATACATGTGCGTTATTTAAATATAGCTTTTGATAACCAGATCTTGAAAACAGTAATCCAACACAAGCGTAAACACTAAAAACGATACAGGCAATGACGCTGCAGTAAACAACCAACCACATTAGCTGGTCAGCATCTACTGGCACAACCGCTGATAATGACAACCAAACCAGAGCAACTTTTGGATTAGATAAAGTGGTTATTAACCCTTTCCTGATAGCTATATAGGGAGTCAATGAGAGTGTGGAGCATTCAATTGCAGCGACGGTCGAGTTATTTACCAACTTGGCCATGCGCATTTTTTTAAAAACACTATAAAACGTCTTACAGCCTAGATAGATGAGATAGCTTGCACCAAGAATTGCAATAACCTGTAGCATTTGAGGATATTGCATAAGCAACTGACTAACGCCCGCCAGCGATAGAAAAGCCCAGATAAACCCACCTATCGCCAGACCCACACACACCCAAAAAGCAGCTATGCGACTATTTAAAGCGATCGACATTACCAGCAACGTATTAGGACCTGGAGAGATGCAAGCAACTGAAAACACTAACCAAGTGGGAATAAAGCTTAATAACATTAACGACATAAATAGCCTCCAAATAATGAATGAATAATTCACATTTTAACCAAGGCATATTAGCGATGCTTCGTCGGCCATCGAACTGTTTCTAAAAATTGACAATTGAACCTAAATTCGGCAATTAACCGCTATGAATTAGCATTAAGCTCATGAGCTATAAATACAATACTGTATATCAATTTTCACCTATAGAGTGAAAGCGCTACACCTCTTTATACTTGTTAAATAACGCCTTAGCGGCGTTACACTTTATTTTTATGAAAAGTTTTAAAGGGAACAACCATTTACTAGAGATGATTTAGGTTAAACTTTTAAGGGTCTTTCTTGGACGATTTATCTATCCTTTTAAACCAAACCATATCTATTATTAAATTTACTTAACCCAATAGTACTGAAACGAATAGCTCTTGAATCTAAATCTTTAACTGCCCATTTACGCTCTAATATATCGCAGAGAATCCATTGCCCGAGAGAGCCTGCCATATGGGTGCGTCGCTCACTCCAGTCCAAACAAGATTTACACACAGCCCGTTTATTAGAAAGCGATTTTAAATCTAGTTTAATTTCTTCAAAAAAATCAATTCCTAACGTAGTTAAGCTAACATTCTCTTCGTTTTCGACTATATATTGCTGAGCCAGTAACCCATCAAACAAGCGTACACTATGCTCACCCGCTAAATGGTCGTAGCAAATACGTGATGCACGCAACCTATCGTCCGTGGGTCCTGTCTTGATCTCAGATCGTTTGAGTTGATTGCTCATATTCAACATAAATTCCAGTAAGCTCGCTACTGCTATACTTTTAAGCTGAAAATACTTATGCCGGCCTTGTTTACGCACGACCAAGAGCTGACCGGATACTAATTTTGCCAAATGTTTACTGGCAGTTTGAGCACTAATATCAGCTTGGGCAGCCAATTCTGTGGCCGTTAACGCTCTGCCACCTAATAGTGCAACTAACATACTGGCGCGCGAAGCATCACCAATCAAGCTGGCAATTTGTACAATATCTGGCTGCATAGAAAAACCTTATAGTAATCATGTTTTTATGATACTGCGCATCTAACAAAAACACTTCGCCACAGATCGTACTATCAAACTTTACGCAGTCGAATCTGCTCAGAAAATGTAGCTCTTAGCTCTTAGCTCTTAGCTCGAACATACAAACTCGCAGCCATAAAAGCCGCCTCTTGATATTTCTTTTTTCTTTAAACCTTTAGGCGTTTCGAATGCACTCTTTTTATGCGCTGCTGCTATCCCCTGCCCCGAAACAAATTTAACCTCAGCCTCACCATTTAACTGAATTAGCGCTTCCATTTTAAAAGAAATAGCGCCACCCGCCATCCGCCCTTTCTTAGCCCGCTTTTTAACCACGACGGCATCAACTTGATTCTCTTTGATGAAATTAATCATAGCCGTATAAAATGCTTTGATCGAATCACCTGACTCATCATCTTCAAGGCTGATTTTCTTAAGTTCAATATCAACAAAAATAGCCCCTTCCGTTTCAAGAACGACTAAAATAGCGGTTGATGATTTAAGCTCAATTCCACAAATTCGTGACATATTAATATTCCTAAATTCACTGCAAAGATGATTGTTAATGGCCCTTTATTCTACCACGAATATTACGTTCAACTACTTGCGTTAGTACAGCCAAATAACTGTAAAAATTGAAGATATAAAACAATGACTCATCAGTTTATTAATCAGCTGTTATTCGGTTGTCAGAAGAACTCACAATATAGAAAGGGAGCGAAAGTTTAGATTCTTGCGTCAAAAAATCTTTTTGAGCCTCAGTATTTCTCCGCTGCACTCTCTATTTGGTGGGAGTTAAAACTTGATTATTTAGGTCTCGCCTAGTTTTTCTAACAAAATAATCTAGACTTATTGAGCTTGGAGTAAATATTTTTTGTTTGTCGGTAAAGTTTCAAAAAGCGCTACATAGAACACATTAAAAAGTCGCTTTAAAACGAATATAATATAAGAGTAATTCATTGAGAATTCTGAATAAATCTACTCCCTAGGTACATACATGCTATATTTACGAGTAGGAATTCACTCAATAACCCATGTGGTTGCATAAACGTCAGTCTTAAAGGTAATTTGATATGGATAGTGAGTCTGTGAAACGTACAACAGAAGATGGCCCTGTAAGTTCGGTTAAGTCCCGTACCATTGAAAAAAACGATCAATCTAGTCAATGGGTTAAATTTTATATAAATAATGAATTATTTGCTGTCGATACTTTGCAAGTTAGAGAAGTACTTAAATATAGTGAAATAACGCCTGTACCTGGTTCACAAGCTTATGTTTGTGGCCTTATCAATTTAAGAGGAAAGGTAGTCACCGTTATAGATACTCGTTTGATGTTTAGCTTGCCTCACCAAGACCCTGATGATGATACCAATATTATTCTGGTTGATTTTAGCGAAGAAGAAATGGTTGGCTTTATTGTTGATAGTGTCGATGAGGTCGTTAATATTACGACAAAAAACATTGAGATAGCCCCAAGCTTATCTGATAACGATACCAAAAGTGGTTTCATAAAAGGGGTAACTTATTACAATAACACTTTAATTATTTTGTTAGATATAGAAAAAATCATCTTACATGTCACTCCGGCTTTCGTCGATGATCTACTATAGTATGTCTCTTTAAAAGTAATCAACTTTTATTCGCGCGAACCACTATCACTCTAGTGAGAGACAGGCATACTATATACAGGTGAAAATAAGCCATTAACCAGCTCTTTCAAAACGCTCACGCTCAACCATCCTCGAAAGCTTTGTAAGTAAAATACCTTCCCACCAGCATGGGCATCGTTATTCTTCTAAAATATTATTTTTTAGGGTCAACTTGATGCTCATCCATTTCATTGATATCTTTAGGCGCCTCATCTAAACGGCTCATCCATTCGCCCTCTTTCGACTCATTTCCTTTACTGATGCTATCGACAAACAGTGAAGCAGATTCTGGTATGACATCAACAACAGCCGCTGCGACATCTATCACATTATCCGGTGCCGCCTCAGAGAAACGCTGTACAAGATCTATCGCTGCTTCAGTGTTAATCGCGCGTTGATGGGCTCTTTCAACTCGATCGGTATGACTTTCTTTACTGACATCTTCAGTTAAGTTATTAATCACTTCGCCGGCAATTATACCGGCACTGCTTGGGACTGCCTCTACGACAGCTACCGCTACATCTAATGCGTTGTCCGGTGCAGCTTTTGTCAGTTTATGTACAAGATCAATAGCAGCATCTGTCTGCATAGCATTTTGATGTATTTCGTCTAACTGATTTTCAACTTGAGCTTCGCCTTGCGCTGTTTCTTCATCCCCTATACTAGAAGCCAATTCCGAGGCAACCATCGCTGCTGATTCGGGCAGCGCTTCAACCACCGCAATGGCTACATCCAGTGCATTATCGGGAGATGCTTCTGTCAAACGCTGTACTAAATCAACCGCGGCATCGTTATCCAATATATCTTGTTTCGCTTGAGCGGCGGTACTCATATCCTGCTCCGGCTCTTCATCGACAATGTTGGTTGCCACTTCTGTGGCGATCATGGCTGCCGACTCTGGCACAGCTTCTACCACCGCAACCGCCACATCTAGCGCATTATCGGGAGATGCCTCTGTCAGACGCTGTACTAAATCAACCGCGGCATCGTTATCTATTAAATCTTGTTTCGCTTGAGCGGCGATACTCATATCCTGCTCCGGTTCTTCATCAACAATGTTGGATGCCACTTCTGAGGCGATCATGGCCGCCGACTCTGGCACAGCTTCTACCACCGCAACTGCCACATCTAGCGCATTATCGGGGGATGCCTCTGTCAGACGCTGCACTAAATCAACTGCAGCATCATTATCTAAGATATCTTGTTGTGCTTGAGCTGATTTGCTCATGGCTTGCTCTGGCTCTTCATCAACAATGTTGGATGCCACTTCTGAGGCGATCATGGCTGCAGACTCTGGTATTGCTTCGACAACAGCGACGGCAACATCAACGGCAGAGTTTGGAGCAACTTCTGTTAATCTCTGCACTAAATCAACAGCAGCCCCTGCTGCAATGGCTTCTTGGTGAATTTGGTCTAATGCTGATTCGACATTTTCATCTAACCCATCATTGTCTTGAGTATTTTCATCGCCCTCATCCATAATAGTCGCAGCCACTTCGGATGCTACAGCACCTGCAGATTCTGGAATTGCCTCAACCACGGCTACCGCTACATCTACTGCGCTATCTGGTGCAGCGCCGACCAAACGCTGAACAACCGCTAATGCCGCGTCGTCGGTGTTTTGTCCTCCAACTAAGGCGTTTTCATCTAGGCAAATTTCCCCACCTATATCATTATCATCAGACATGATATTTTCAGCGAGATCTCCTGCCAGTGACACAGCTGTTTCAGGAACGGCTTCTGCAACAGTTACCGCCACATCTAACGCTTGATCTGGTGCACTTTCCCACAATTGCGCGGCGATATCTAACATATCCTGCTCACTGGTATCACCAGCCTCATCCGCAGGTCTTAAGGCTTCACGCTCATCAGCTACCACTTGCGAATAGTATTCAGCGACTTGCACGGCATTTTCTGGCGCGGATTCAACCGCTATTTTAGCCATCGCAATACGTAATTCAGGGAACTGATGCCCTATTTCCGCGGCGACAGATACCACTTGATCTGGGTGGGTTTTCGCAAGTTTCTGGATAAGTTCATACGCCAGTTGCGGTGCAGTTGCCACCATTGCTGTGGCTATTTCCATAATACGATAAGGTAATGCTTCACGCATCACCTCATAAAATCTAAGCACATCAATGCCTTTAACCGAGGCTAAAGCCGATGCCATTTCGATCGCCTTTTCTGGTTGATTAATCGCAATCGCACGCACCATTTTAACGGCCGCGCCTTGGTCTGTTTGTGCAATCTCTATGGCGGTTCGCGCCTCATCACTCAATTGCTGTACAACAGGTACGTATTGCGTACGTGGATCAAGATCTACCATCGCCGATACCGTACTGCTTTGCATGACAAAGTTTTCTTGTTTTTCAACCGGCAAGGCTTCTGCCACTTGCATGCGATAGAAAACGAATCCGGCTAATAGTAATTGAATAATCGCTAAAAAGTAAAACAGTGAGGAACCGCCAAAGTATTTCATCACAAGTGCCGCTGAGTAGGGCCCTATAATCCCGCCTATTGAAAAGGCCAAAATCATACTACCCATCGCCGATACCATCTCATTTTGACGCAATTTGTCAAAAGCCTCTGAAATACTTAAAGGGTATAGGCAGGCAATAATGCCAGTAGTGACGCTGGTCGCTATAAACAATGGCCACTGATAAGCCAATGGCGCCATAAAATTAGCGACAATACCGACACCTGCCGAGAGTAATAACAGTAGAAAAATAACCGTACGTCTATCAAACTTGTCCGATAAATATCCCACCGGAAACTGTAAGACAAACGCGCCAAAAATCGCCACTGCCATATACAGGGTTAACTCAAAGCCTTCAATTTGATGGTACTTGGCAAACATCGGTAGCATATTAAAAAGTGCTGCAAAAATTAGCCCGCCACTAATACAACAAACAACTCCTAGAGGAGACTTCTCATACAGTGAAAAAATAGACATTGAGCTGATCTCTTCCACGACCGGCCCTGAATTTTTACTTAGCGCTATAGGAATAATCGCCAGGCAAAACAAAATAGCAGCAATGATAAATAACGTATTTTCACTCGGAGCCGCTAGGTTCAATAAAAACTGCCCGCCAAACAAGCCACCGAGTACCACTGCATTATATGCGGCTAAAACTTTTCCACGGCTCTCTTTATTAGCGCTATCCGACAACCAACTTTCCATGGCGGTAAACGCACAGGCGTTACAAAAGCCAATAGCAATACGCATGGCGCCCCATAGAATAGGATCTGTATCAAAGCTACTGAGTAATACACTCACCGCCCCCAGCGCAACAAAGCCCGCAAACACGCGCACATGTCCAGCGCGACTAATCAGAAATTTGCTGTAAATTGCGCCAAGTAACATACCCACGTAATAGAGCGACAACACTAAGCCAATAGTGTCGGTACTTAATCCTTCAATGCCCATTTTTACAGGCAGCAGCACGTTAATCAGGCCGTTACCCATCATCAATATAAAACAACTGATAAAGAGCGATATTAAAGAAAAATAGGTCATTAGCATATGGTGTTATCTCTGTGTCAAAGCACAATCAATACAAGATTATATGGGCAGAGTAGGCTCTAGGGAACATGCGATCAAGTCAAAAAGCCTCTGGCTTACCGGATTTTCGTGATTGCGGCAATGCTTACAGGCGGGCTGGTTGCCCGGCGAAAAGCATTAACAAAGAGCACGGAAGATCCTGTACGCCCCGTAGGGTGGATAATTAAGTGGCCATCTTCTTTGTCAGAAAACGTGTAAAGGACTTGCCATTCACTTCGTTTCCTTTCGCGGATATGACCTCTTAATTATTCATAGAGAACTTTTAGGGACTTAATCGCATGTTTCCCTGTATAAATTGATAATATAGCAACTTTCCCATTAGTAAATAATCAACCTAAACTAAAGTTAAAAACCTCACATTTGCGCGCAAATAGATCCCATTAAATTCATTATTCTTTTGGCTGAAACATACATAAATAGGTTACAATCACGACCCATTTTTATTACTTGAGAGCGTGAGTGTGGAACTGTTAGTCACAGAATGTTTAGGTCGACCACTTAGATTAGAAGGTTCAATGGCCGGCTGGCAACAATTATTTTGGGATAATCAATTAGTCGCGCAAAAGGCTGCTAACGCCACAGATGGCCACCAACATTCTCATCGCTTTGAACTTCGCTCAGATGATGCAACTTTGACTTGCCAGTTAGATATAGAATTAGACTGGCAACCTTTCGCTATCAGCTATGAGTTGCGAATCGATGATGAACTGATTGTTAGAGACTCTCGAGATGCCAAAGATATTGAACAGCAAACGCCGGTAGTCGTACCTGTCACTAGAACAAAGTTTAGCCTAGTTGGCATGGGTTCTTTAGCGCTAAAATTATTTAAAAGTGCTAAAGCGATTAAAGTGCTCTTTGCTGGAGCCAGTCTAGCCGCTTATAGCTGGTTGTTTTCCATAGAGTTTGCACTGGCACTGATCGTTTGTTTGGTGATCCATGAATACGGCCATATCCGCGCAATGAAATACTTTAAGATGCCCACAAAAGGAATTTACTTGATTCCTTTTGTGGGTGGTCTAGCACTTTCTGACAGTAAAATTAATACTCGCTGGCAAGATGTGGTGATCTCTATCATGGGCCCCACCTTCGGCATGTTTTTATCCGTTTTAGCGCTCATTATTTATTGGATCACCGACCTACCCTTTTTCGCAGCGTTAGCGTCTCTGAACGCTTTATTAAATTTATTTAACTTACTGCCCATTTTACCGCTTGATGGCGGCCACATTCTAAAGAGTATTAGCTTTTCATTTAACTCTGTTGTCGGCATTGTCCTTTGCGCACTAGGCGCTGCAGCAGGTGTCTACTTAAGCTTTATTTTTAATTTGTCACTCTTGGCCATCATGCTATTAATAGGCTCTGTAGAAATACTTTTTGAATGGAAAGCTAGGCACCAAAGCCATTTATTACCTTTAGATAAATACGGTCAAATTTTTTCGACCATTTGGTACTTTGCCACCGTGGCCATTTTACTCGCTATTATTTTTAGTGTGGCTGGCAGCTCTGACCCTATTTTGTCACTACCTTTAAAGATTCTAGGTAGTTAAGGTTTTTCAGTTATCCGAGTCTGCGTTATAATCGCCAACCTTGTGTAAGTAAGCAATAGAAGAGGAGCACTATGAACCCTGCGCTAAACCAGTTACAGCCGTACCCTTTTGAGAAACTGGCCACACTAAAAGCCAGTATCAGTCCGGTTGATCTCCCGCATATTGCCTTTTCAATTGGTGAGCCTAAACATGACTCACCAGAGCATGTAATTAAAGCCCTGACTGATAATATTGCAGGCTTAGCCAAGTATCCAACCACTAAAGGCATTCCAGAGCTTAGTAAAAGCATTGCAAGTTGGTGCGAAAAGCGTTTTAGTCTAAAACAAAAATTAGATCCTAAAGCGTGCGTCATACCCGTTAACGGTACCCGCGAGGCTATTTTTTCTTTTGTTCAAGCGGCGATAACGCGTAAAGACGACGCGCTGGTGCTTTGCCCCAACCCTTTTTATCAAATATATGAAGGGGCAGCCTACTTAGCGGGTGCACAGCCTTATTACCTAAACTGTGACAGCACTAACAACTTCATTCCCGATTACGATGCAATAAGTACTGAAATTTGGCAGCGCTGCCAAATACTGTTCATCTGCTCGCCTAGTAACCCGACCGGTGCAGTGACTGATAAAGCCACTTTGAAGAAGCTCATTAAACTGGCGGATTTACACGATTTTATTATTGTCAGCGATGAGTGCTACAGCGAAATTTATTTTGATGAAGCCACCCCGCCTGTCGGTCTGTTAGAAGTTTGCGCCGATATGGATCGATCGGATTATGATCGCTGTGTGGTGATGCACTCATTGTCAAAACGCTCTAATTTACCCGGTATGCGTTCAGGTTTTGTCGCCGGAGACGCCAAACTTTTAAAGCCATATTTAAGCTATCGAACTTACCACGGCTCCGCCATGCCAATACAGCATCAACATGCCTCTATTGCCGCTTGGTCTGATGAGGCACACGTATTGCAAAACCGTGATGCGTATCGCGAAAAGTTCGCTGCAGTGATCGAGATACTCAAGCCTGTGCTTGATGTATCGCAACCTGATGCGAGCTTTTATCTGTGGGCAAACACGCCGATTGACGATGAAATATTTGCACAAAATTTGTTTGCCCAGCAAAACCTAACACTGTTACCAGGCTCTTACGTATCACGCGAAATCGACGGCATAACCCCCGGTAAAAATTACGTCCGTATGGCACTGGTCGCCACTTTAGAAGAGTGTGTGGAAGGCGCTAAGCGCATCCGCGACTATGTAGAAAGTATTAACGGTTAAGGATTATATAAATGAGTATCACCCTGTACGGTATTAAAAATTGTGACACCATTAAAAAAGCCAAAAAGTGGCTAGAAAGCGAGCAAATAGATTACCGTTTTCACGATTATCGCAGTGATGGCATTGATGCTGCACTTCTGGGTGAGTTTCTAAAAACCCAGAGCTGGGAAATCCTGCTCAATAAGCGCGGCACTACATGGCGTGCGCAAAGCGATGATATGAAAAACAATATTGATGAGCAAAGCGCTATCGCCTTGATGTTAGAACATCCAGCAATGATTAAGCGCCCTGTTTTGATCACTACAGATACAACGCATGTAGGTTTTAAAGCCGATGTGTATCAACGTATTTTCAACAAGTAATTGATTGAGCCTGCCTCGCAGACTCCCACATAAAAGAATTAGGAGAGAAATATGAGTTTTTTTGCATTTGGTATCGGTATTGGCACACAGTCTTCAAAAGGTGATTGGTTAGAAGTGTACTACAACCTACCTGTGATCAACCCAACAGAATCTCTGGTCAACGCAGTTGCACAAGTGATTGATTATGAAGCAGGATCAGACAGCGCTATCGATATCTGCCAAGAGCAACTTGCAGATATTCAAGCAGCACTTAGTGGTGCAGGTGAAACTGCACAAGCAGAAGTGATCGAGCTTTTAAAAGGCACTGAGCAACCGCTGGTTGTTACTATCTTGGCGACAGATTCTGCACCGGCATCAACGCCTGAAGCTTACCTAAAGCTCACGATGCTTTCACAGCGTCAAGTTGCACCACACAATATAGATCTGACTGGCCAGTTCGCTTTACTACCAAACGTAGCTTGGACCAACGAAGGCGCTATCTCTCTTGAAGACCTTCCTAAGCGTCAACTAAATGCACGTGCTCAGGGGCGTGTTCTCGATGTTATTTCCGTCGATAAATTCCCTAAAATGACCAATTATGTCGTTCCTGCTGGCATTCGCATTGGTGATGCATCACGTGTACGTTTAGGTGCACACGTGGGCGATGGCACGACTGTCATGCACGAAGGTTTCATCAACTTTAATGCAGGCACTATGGGTGTTGGCATGGTTGAAGGGCGCATCTCTGCAGGTGTCGTGGTTGGTAACGGTACTGATATCGGTGGCGGAGCGTCAACTATGGGCACTCTCTCTGGTGGTAACAATGTGATCATCTCTCTTGGCGAGAACTGCCTGCTTGGCGCTAACGCTGGTACCGGTATCCCATTGGGTGATCGCTGCACTATTGAAGCGGGACTCTATGTAACAGCTGGTTCTAAAGTCACTATCCTTGATGATAAGAACCAAGTGGTGTCTAAAGTAAAAGCCTCTGAACTTGCCGGTAAATCTGATTTACTGTTCCGTCGTAATTCGCAATCTGGCGCCGTGGAAGTTAAAACGAACCAGAGCGCTATCGAGCTAAACGAAGCACTACACAAGCATAACTAATCGTTTAGCTGTTAGCTGTTAGCTGTTAGCTGTTAGCTGTTAGCTGTTAGCTGTTAGCTGTTAGCTGTTAGCTAATGATAAGCCCAAAAACCAGAGCCTTGGCGAGTACCGCTAAGGCTTTTATTCCCACCAAAAAAAGAGACCCCCAATGACACACTCCGCTACCGTTGAACTTGCCTGTGATTTAATTTCACGTAAATCAGTCACCCCTGAAGATGCTGGTTGCCAAGATGTATTGATCGCAAGATTGGAGAATATGGGGTTTGTCATTGAAAAAATGCCTTTTGGGGAGGTGAAAAATTTCTGGGCGCGTCGCGGCACGCAAAAACCGCTAATGTGTTTTGCAGGCCACACTGATGTTGTCCCCTCTGGTCCTGTTGAACATTGGAATAGCAACCCCTTTGAGCCGACATTTCACGAAGGCTATTTATACGGGCGCGGGGCTGCTGACATGAAAGGTGGAACCTCTGCATGGTTAACCGCCCTTGAGCGCTTTATTGAACACCACCCCAATCACCTAGGCTCTCTTGCTATGCTGATCACTAGTGATGAAGAAGGCCCTTTCATCAACGGCACTACCAAAGTGGTTGATGCATTAGAGGCGCGTAACGAAAAGATTGACTGGTGCGTCATAGGCGAAGCATCCAGTACCGATAAGCTCGGTGATATTATTAAAAATGGTCGGCGCGGTTCCCTGAGCGGAAAACTAAAAGTGAAAGGTGTACAAGGCCATGTTGCCTATCCGCACTTGGTTAAGAATCCGATTCATTTAAGCGCAGCAGCTATCGCTGAGATTACTGCAGAGTGCTGGGATAAGGGTAACGATTTTTTCCCACCGACTTCTTTTCAAATTTCTAACTACAACGCGGGGACCGGTGCTAACAACATAGTGCCAGGAGAAGCCGTTTTAGATTTTAATTTCCGCTTTTCTACTGAGTCGACAGAGGCCGGTTTAAAAGAGCGTGTTCACGCCATTTTAGACAGCCACCAGCTTGAGTACACTATTGATTGGGCATTCTCAGGTAATCCATTTTTGACCACTGACGGTGCACTTATTGATGCAACAAAACTGGCGATTAAATCAGTCACCGGTCTAGAGACGCAATTATCGACTTCAGGCGGCACTTCTGATGGACGTTTTATCGCCCCGACTGGCGCGCAAGTCATTGAACTGGGGCCAGTCAATGCCACTATTCATAAAATCAATGAGCGTGTTAAAGCTGAAGACTTAGATACCCTATCGAGTGTTTATGAAAACATTTTAGCCCGCTTACTTGTGGCCAGTAATGACTAATCCAATATTGGCTTGCCCGTTGTGTAAAGGCCCCCTTAGCGTCGTTCAAAACTCGTTAGTTTGCCCCGCAAACCACTGTTTTGATCGCGCTAAACAAGGGTATTGGAACTTACTCGCCGTACAGCAAAAAAAATCTATCGACCCGGGAGATAACCCGGGAATGGTCAGTGCCCGCAGTCAGTTTTTAGATCTCAATCACTACTTGCCATTAGCCGAGACTGTCCAAGGCCTATTGCAACAGTACACTGCGCATTTAGCGAGCGCGCAAATACTCGATATGGGCTGTGGTGAAGGCTACTATACCAATCTTTGGCAAAATGCATTAACGCAGCACCAGTTTATCGGCTTAGACATTTCCAAACACGCGGTTAAAGCAGCCACGCGTCGCAACAAGGAAATCGCTTGGTTAGTGGCAAGTGGCGCTAATATGCCCGTCGCCGACAACTCTTTAGATGTATTAAGCGTTCTCTTTAGTCGTTTGATGCCAGCACCTTTTGCCAAAGTATTAAAAGATAACGCACTGCTCATTCTAGTTTGGCCAAGTAGCGATCATTTAGCGCAGCTAAAGCAGCAGATGTATAAAGATGTGAAAGATTCGAGCTACGACCCTGTCGCTGAGTTAGAGTCACTCTTTAACTTAAAGTCACAACAGACACTCTCATTTGATTTCACTCTTGATAGTGCTGAGCACCTACAAACGCTGTTACTGATGACTCCACACGGCCAGCGTATCAACGACGAGACCAAAGCCCATTTGATAAACCAACTACCGATGACACTGAGTTTTAGTGTCAATATTGGCTGTTTTGAAAAACGTGCAAGTGCCTCATGAATAGCAAAACACTGCTATTTAAGCTCAAACGCCTTTTGCAGCGCCAAGCCGTTAATACCCGACAAAACCTCACGCTTATTTTGATCGGATTTGCGATGTCGCTGCTGGGGATTGGCTTAGTTATGGGAGGCGAGTATTTAGTACATGACACATTTCATCGTGAACTGATCGCCCTTGCGGGCGTTATCATTATTGCTATCGCCTGTGTATTAGCAGCTACCGGCTATGTTTGCATGAGCCTATTAAAAATATTTTACGTTATCACTCGTGATGATGAAGAGAGCAAAAGAGAGAAGTAACCGAAAGAGGTTACTTAAACCTGAATCAGTGACTTCACAGCACCACATAGCGCAAGCTCTTAATTCCACAGCGGTTAGAAAAATACCCACTGAACCTAAGGGTGCAGCTAAGATTTTTCTATTCCACTGTGAAACCAATATCTTACACTCTGTTCTCACTTTGAAGTCACGGATTCAGATTAAAGCCTGTCAAATGTCATGCTCTAGAAGGTTTAGGACGCATGCTACTTTTAGCCGTTGCTCGCAAATACGCTCTGAGAATAGTTATCGGTGAAACACTCAACACGGCTACTTCAGCTCTAGGTAAAGCTTTTAAAAACAGCTGCTAACGGGACACAATGATTTGAATTTGTCAGCCATTGCCTCGATCTTGCAAACAGCTTAAATAAGCTAAAAAAAAGGGTAACCCGAAGGTTACCCTAAAAATGACAAGAACCGTGTTCCCTTAGTTGCGAAGCAATGTACGCAAATAAGAGAAAGTGAAGTTAACCGAATAAATAATTTATCGGGTTACCTTGCGAGCAAATTAATAGTACCGCTAATGAGAACTACTTGCAAGTGATAATAATTATTATTTAGATTTAAAAGCTTTGCTTTGTATAAAATCTAATCTTCTATCAGCCAACCCTTCTCACAAGCCAGCTCAATCTGCACGTTAACATAGTCCCAAAGCTTTGGAGAGAGCCCCTTTAGATAGATGTTACGCTTTATCACTTGTTGTTTGCGCACTTTGTTAACCTTCCAGCTTCCACCTTCATTGGCCATATTTTGTACTAATGGTAATAACCTATCTATCGATTTAGCAAAACGCGCATCGCAAGTTTGGGCATTTTCAAACTCTATCCAAAGTGCTTCCATTTGCTCCGATTGGGGCGAGGGAAGCAAACCAAACAGTCGCTTGGCTGCAGCTAACTCTTTCTCTTCTTGCGCTGATTGTAATGCCTCGCTTTCAAAAGCAAATAAATCACCCGCATCAATTTCAACAATAT
>Ga0209291_1001554_pt1 | contig 20181 bp, 16 predicted proteins | sample GOMGulsemesocosm_FD_184633 | JGI IMG/M metagenome (GOLD analysis project Ga0209291, IMG submission 184633) | Methane-oxidizing microbial communities from mesocosms in the Gulf of Mexico - GOM9B Gulf of Mexico (SPAdes) (version 2) | ecosystem: Environmental > Aquatic > Marine > Cold seeps...
TTTCTCATAAGCAAGTATTGTTAATTTGTTAAAAAAATAACATGAATTTCGGGATTCACAGTGGTTAAATATAGCTTTACGTATGGATTTGTCAAAATAAACCCCTATTTTTTCGACATACGGAAAGGAATATCCGACATACGGTTGTTTTTTTTGGGTAACGTTTATGTTACCCGAATAATATGTTAATTAACTAATCTTTAGTAAGATACGAATAATTTTGTTGCTCGCGAAGTAAATAGAAAGTAAACAGTGATACCTATTTTGGGTAATATTGAAGATTTATTCTTAATAGGGTAATTATTAAGTTTTTTTTAGTGGTGAAAATATGTTTGTTAGGAGACTTCTTTGTTGTGTTTTGGTGTTGTTGTTTCTATTTGGATTTGTTCTATTGAAGTAGTAAACGATAAAATAAATGAATTAAGTAATTTCTTTGTAATATTGCTTATAATAATGTTTTTTAGAGTTAAGCATCTTAAATTAGTTAGAACTCTAATACAGTAAACGATTCTTAATAGGATACTAAGTAAATTGATGGAAAGTTCGGAAGTTTCAAATGAAGTCATTGAATTAAATTTATTTAAAGGATTTAATCATGCCGTTCATCTAACAATAAAACGTGAAGATTTACATGGAGATGGTATTTCAGGAAATAAATTAAGGAAGTTAAAATATAATGTGGCGAAAGCAATAGAACAAGGAGCTACTAAGATTTTAACTTTCGGAGGAGCGTACTCAAATCATATTTTAGCGGCATCTTATATCAAAAAAAAATATGGAATTGATATAATTGGGGTTGTTAGAGGAGAAGAGTTAGCGGATAAAATTAATGAAAACCCAACATTATGTAAAGCTCAGGAAAACGGAATGCAATTTCATTTTGTTTCACGAGAAAAGTATAGGAATAAAATGTCCCCAGATTTTTTGATTGAACTGGAAGATAAATTCGGAGATTTTTATTTACTACCAGAAGGAGGAACAAATGATTTGGCTATAAAAGGTTGCGAGGAAATATTAACCCAACAAGATGCTTCTTTTGATTATGTTTGTTGTGCAGTGGGTACTGGCGGAACGGTAGCAGGATTGATAAATGCAAGCGCAGAAAATCAAAATGTAATAGGTTTTTCAGCCTTAAAAGGAGATTTTTTAAAAGATGATGTTGCGGATTTGGTAACCAAAAAAAAATGGACCATTCAAACGGACTACCATTTTGGAGGATATGCGAAAATAACTTCTGAATTGGTAGTATTTATAAATGAGTTCAAGAAGAATACTGGAATTTTATTAGACCCTATATATAATGGAAAAATGATGTATGGTATATTTGATCTTATAAAAAAAGGTTACTTTCCGGAAAATACTAGTATTTTAGCCATCCATACGGGGGGGCTTCAGGCTATTTCGGGGATGAATATTTTATTAAAGAAAAAGGGGCTACCAACAATCAATAGTTAAAGGTAATTTAAATGATGAAAAAGATATTAATTTTAGTAAGTGCTATACTTATAGTGAGTTGTGGTTCGGCTAGGGTAGTAACCTCTAAAGAAGCCAATAAAAAATACAATGGAACTCCAGATAAAAGCCAATCTTCAAACTCATCAACAACAGCGGCTTCATCAACATCAACAACAAATGAAACAACAGTAGCTAATCAGCCTCAGGTAAATGAAGCGCCAGCAAACACAACAAATAAAGTTGCTATTTATGTGCACAAGTACAAGGATATTGCACAGTATGAAATGCAAAAATCAGGTATACCAGCTAGTATTACGTTAGCACAAGGGATTTTAGAATCTGGAGCAGGAAATGGAGATTTAACCAAACGAGCAAACAATCATTTCGGGATTAAATGTCATAATTGGTCAGGAGAAAAAGTGTACCATGATGATGATAAAAAAGGAGAGTGTTTTAGAAAGTATGCGCATCCTTCAGAATCTTTTAAAGACCATTCTAGTTTTTTGACCTCTAGAAGCCGTTATGCATCATTGTTTAAATTAAATAAAAAAGATTATAAAGGATGGGCAAAAGGATTGCGTAAAGCAGGTTATGCTACCGATCCTAAATATCCGTCGAAATTAATAAGTTTGATTGAGCGTTATAATTTAAATGAATACGACAGCGTTGTGCAGGTGTCAGAAGTTATGACAGCACCAAAATCAAATAATTACACAATTATAAAAGGAGATACCTTATATTCAGTAGCGAGAAAATTCAATTTATCTATTTCTGATTTAATGGATTTAAATAACATGAGCGATACCGCATTGAATATAGGACAACAATTAATAGTAAAATAAATGAGTGTTTATAAAAGAAGTAGTGCTTTATTTCATGAAGCAACTCAATACATCCCTGGAGGAGTAAATTCTCCTGTAAGAGCATTTAAATCAGTAGGAGGTGATCCTGTTTTTGTAAAAAAAGCTGAAGGAGCCTATTTATATGATGAGGATGGAAATAAATTAATCGATTATATAAATTCTTGGGGACCAATGATTCTTGGTCATGCCAATAAAAAAGTAGTTGATGCAATTATTGAAAAAACAAGATTAGGAACCTCTTTTGGAACGCCAACAGAAATTGAAACGGAAATAGCGAAACTTGCCGTTTCTATGGTGCCTAATATAGATAAAATCAGATTTGTGAATTCAGGTACTGAAGCTTGTATGAGCGCAGTACGATTAGCAAGAGGATTTACGGGTAAAGAAAAAATAATTAAATTTTCAGGATGTTATCACGGTCATTCTGATTCGTTTTTAATACAAGCTGGGAGTGGAGCTGTAACTTTTGGTTCGCCAAACAGTCCTGGAGTAACCGAAGGTACTGCAAAGGATACTTTATTAGCTACTTATAATGACATTGAAAATGTTAAAGAAGTAGTTGCTGCTAATAAAAATGAAATAGCGTGCATTATTATTGAGCCTGTAGCGGGTAATATGGGTTGTATACCGCCAAAAGATAACTTTTTGCAAAAATTAAGAGCTATATGTGACCAACAAAACATATTACTGGTTTTTGATGAAGTAATGACAGGATTCCGCTTAGCCAAAGGAGGTGCTCAAGAGTTATTTGATGTCAAAGCGGATATTGTTTGCTTTGGAAAAGTAATAGGAGGAGGCTTGCCAGTTGGAGCATTTGCAGCGAGCAATGAAATTATGAATCAATTAGCACCGCTTGGACCAGTGTATCAAGCAGGGACATTATCAGGAAATCCGTTGGCTATGGCTGCTGGTTTAGCAATGTTACAACAGTTAAATGAAGATTCAGAAATCTACAGCCGTTTAAAAGATAAAACAGATTATTTGCATAAAGGAATTAAAGCGGTATTGGATAAAAAAGGTGTTGCTCATCAGATAAATCAAGTTGGATCCATGATTTCACTTCATTTTACAGCAGATGCAGTTACTGATTTTACTTCCGCAGGAGCAGGTGATAATCCTGAGTTTAAAAAATTCTTCCACGGAATGTTAGCAAAAGGTATTTATTTAGCGCCTAGTGCATATGAAACATGGTTTTTATGTGATGCCCTTAGTTATGAAGATTTAGATGACACTATTTCGGCATGTGAAGCCGTTCTGTAACAATCATATAACAAAATAAAAGACATAAAAAAATCCGATTGAAATTTCAATCGGATTTTTTTTATGTGGTTGCTAATTAATTAAGCTTTCTTTCTAGCATTAATTTTTTGATATTTAGCAAATTGCTTTTCAGATAAGATAGATTGCATTTTTGCATTGAAATCTGCGATATACTCAGCTGCCTTTGGAGATGTTTTTCCTCCTTTTTCTATTGCTTTATAATCAGCAGCAGCAGTAGGTAATGCATTAATTTTACGGTTGCGTAACATGTGAGCATTGTAAATAGCTCTTTGGTTAGTTCCGTCTAAATTGTACGTTTTTGATAATTCGTTTGCAAATGTTTTAGCGTTTGCGCTTAAATTACGTGAGTTCGCTTCTTGAGCAAAAGTAGCGTCAGTACCTAATAATGTAATTGCGAAAAAAGCAATAACTGCGATAATCTTTTTCATAATATGATTTTAATTTATTTAAGGATTAATAATTTTAAAGGCCCTAAAATAGGCAAAAAAACTAATATTATTAGGATTATGAACAAGAAGTATCCAAATAGAGTTCACTATTGTCTCATGTGCTGTTTTCTTTTTTTGTTTTTAGAGTGTTTTTGTAAACGTTCCCATTTTTTAAATTGCTCTGCTGTTAAAATTGACTTGAGCTTGTTTTTTAACGCTATTTTTTTATCCAATTGAGTGTTCATTCGTTGGAATTTTTCTTCTGAAGTTAATTTAGGTTTTTTGCCTTCTCCTTTTTTCATAGCTTTTTTTCGAGCCTCCATTTTTTGCTTTCTATCTTTCGCTCCTACTAAATTTAAGTCATACATTTTATTTTGCTGCCCTTTATTTAAATCTAAGGCTAAAGTCATTTTTTTAGTTTTTAGTGTAGTAAGTTGTTCAGCCGACAAGTCTTTCATAAATTCTTTTTTATGATGTTGTTTTTTTGCTTCACGATGCATAGGTCTTTGAGCAAATACACTACCACTTAATATTAATAAAGCAACTACGAATAATTTTTTCATGATTTTTATGTTTTAAGTTATTTGTAGCTATGACCGTAAAAAAACTAAAGGGTTTAATCGGTGCAATTAAATTAACAACTAATTTGTAATCATTTTTGTGGTAGTTTTATAGATGTTCTTGTTTGTAGCTTTGGCTTTTAACCAAGCATAAAAACTCATTACAAAAATATCTTCTTGCTTATTGTTATCGAAATTAAAGGAGGATTCTATTTTATTTAGAAAAATTGATGTGGTTTTGTTATTTAGTTTTAAATAGAGTTCTTCTATTAAAGAAATAAAAGTCAATACTCTATTTTGTTGAATGTTTTTTAGATAAGCTGTATGTTTTCGTTTAAAGCTTAAAATTCTGGATTCAACTAAATTTAAATGATCAAGTTCAATATGAATAAGGAGTTCAATAAGATTCTTTTTAATTAGCCATTCATCTCCAGCTTTTTGCTGATACCAATTATCTGAATGGTAAAGGGTGTTGATCGTTTTTAAAGCTTGTGGATAATTTTTGTCATGAAAATGATACATGCACAAACATAAAATAATATCTAATTGTGTTTCTAAGTCTTGATGTTTTTTAACTATGTATTTTTGAGCTATTCCAATTGCTTTTTTATTTTGATTACTGTAATTATAACATAAGGCTAAGAGATTTTGATGTTTAAGTAGAAAAGTATTGAAGTACTTGCTACTCTTTTCTTCCATTTCATTTTTCATTTTTTTCAAATACTCAAAAGCCAATTCAAATTTCTTGTTTCTAAAATACATGTTGGCAATTAAATACAATACCTGTATATGATAGTACAGTTGTTTTTGCTTGTGTTGATGGTTTTCTATTTTTTGATAGGTATTTATAAGAAATGATTCTATGCTATAATAGTCTTTACTGGCAAAAGCAGATATACTTGCGATGCTGATTAATTGGTATAAAGATTTAAAGGTTATCGATTGACTGATGTCTATTTGATGCTTGTTTAAAGTAGAGGTAATGATCGTATTAAAATCGATAGGTTTCTTTTGAAAATCAGAAATGCTTATCTGTTCTCTTATGGTGGCATACACAATATTGAGTCGTTCTTCAGCTAAATAATATTGTTGATTCTTGTTGAACTTAGTAATAATATTGTTTAAGTCTACTTTGGAAGAGGTGTGAGCGTATTGAATTTGAGTGTGATAAACTTCATTTAAAATAGGGAATAGTAAATGATCTTGCGCTAAACGTTCAGCCTTACTTAATATATGAAAGGCAATTTCATATTGCTTTCGCTGAAAAAAGTTTCTGGCAGAAACAATGTTTTTTATGAGAAGCATTTCTACATCATTCTCTTGAGTTAGGTTGGTGTTCGCTATAAAATCTACTAAAGAATCATATAATCTTTTGCGCAAGGCATGATAAGCATTTTTGTTATTCTTGTTGTATAAGGTAGTACAAATCGAGTCACTATTGGTTTCTCCTTTGGCTAATAAAGTGAATAATAATATGTTTTTGGTATCGGTTCTTCTATTCTTCTTTTTCAAGAATGTTTCAAAACCTATCCGTTCCTCTGTTGATAAACTAGTTATTAGCTGATTTAAATTGACCATTTTAATCGTAAGTAATTTTTAGTAAAAGTACTTTAATATATGTTAAACATTATATTTAATTCAATTTTAATCATAAGTAATAGTGTTTTTTAGTATTGTGAAAATTTATAAGCTGTTGCATCTTTGTACTATGATTGAATGTTATCAGTCATGAAAAAACACTAACTATAAAATAAATGCTATGGATTATCAAACAACAGTATCAGGTAAAGAAAATGCAACGGGTAAAACTAAACCCCTTAAAAAAGAAGTGTTTAATGCTAAGCCAACTTCAGCTTTTATTGGTGCATCATGGGTGGCACTACTAATCGGGATGGTGTCCTATTGTATAGGTTTATGGAACGCAGAAATGCAATTAAATGAAAAAGGATATTATTTTACAATCTTACTATTTGGATTATTCTCAGTAATATCGGTTCAAAAAGCCGTTCGTGATAAGCTAGAAGGAATACCTGTAACCGAAATGTATTATGGTATTAGTTGGTTTGTTACCATAGCTTCAATAGTATTATTAGTAATAGGTTTATGGAATGCGGATTTATGGATGAGTGAAAAAGGATTTTATGGTATGTCATTCTTACTAAGTTTATTTGCTGCCATTGCAGTACAAAAGAACACCAGAGATGTACAGTTTTTAAGCAAAGAAGAAGAGAAAGAAGAAGAATAACATAATGTAAGTCATTAAAAACAATAAGAAGTTGTTTGATGATTGGTTGAGAAACCCTAAGCCTCATGATATTTGATTGTGAGGTTTTAAACAGAATGATTATTTTGGATTTTTAGGTTGAGTCAAATATTTAAAGAAGTTGAAAAGAGAAATTATTATGAATTCAAAACTGATAAAAGAATTACCAGAATTAGTCAGGAATGATATCATTTCTGAAGAGGTGTCCTATAATATTCAAAAATATTATAAAGGAAAGCAAGCTGCTACACCAAATAAGTTATTTGTTGTTTTTGGAGTGTTAGGAGCTGCCTTAATAGGGATAGGAATATTGTTAATTCTTGCTCATAATTGGGATGAATTTTCAAGAAGTATAAAAACAATAATAGCTTTTGTACCATTAGTAATAGGTCAATTATGTGTAGGATATGCACTATTAAAGAAAAAAGGAAAAACATGGAAAGAAGCTTCAGGGACTTTTTTGTTTTTTGGCATAGGGATAAGTATGGCCCTAGTGAGTCAGATTTATAATATCCCAGGAAATTTTGGAACATATTTGTTAACATGGGTTGTACTTAGTTTGCCACTCATTTATGTGCTAAAGTCTAACTCTTTAGCGTTATTACATGTAGTTTTTTTAACATATTATAGTTGTGAATACGGTTATGGTTTTGGAGGTTATAATCCATCACCATGGTTATATTTCCCTTTACTACTTGCTGTTTTACCATTTTATTTCAATTTGTTAAAGCAAGATACTACTAAAAATATGGTAGCTATATTACATTGGATACTTCCTTTAAGTAGCGTTATTGTAATGGGAGCTTTTATAAAAACGGAATGGGAGTTCATGCCACTTATGTATATTGTTCTTTTTGGGTTGGTATATAATATAGGTGCCTCTTCTGTATTAAAACACGAACGATTAAGAAGAAATGGGTACTTGGTATTGGGTTCTTTAGGAACGGTGATTTTATTACTTATAATGAGTTTTAAAGATTTATGGAAAGAATTATCTTTTGAAGTTTTAATGAATACTCAAGAGTTTTATGTGGTAGCGGCTTTATTTGTAATGGCAATTTCAGTTATGTTGTTTTCAAATAATAGGGGTGAAAAAGAACAGTCAAATTTGTTTAAGTATGTGTTTATAGCATTTTCGATACTGTATTTTGTAGGAATAACATCTCCAGGAATAGCAACAGTAGGAGTTAATATATTGGTATTTGCATTAGGGATAATTGCAATAAAAAAAGGAAGCGATAATCAGCATTTTGGAGTTTTAAATTATGGGTTGTTGATTATAACAACACTTATTATTTGTAGGTTTTTTGATACCGATTTAAGTTTTGTAGTAAGAGGATTGTTGTTTGTTGTAATTGGTGTAGGATTCTTTTTAGCGAATTACATTATGTTAAAGCAAAAGAACAGGAAAGAAATAATGAAGTAATTATAAGTAAGATGAAAAATATGAAAACGATATACATATTCGGGGCTTTTGTTGCATTGGCATTAGTACAATTATTCGTTCCCGCCCAGATGATTTTGGGAAGAGAAAAAGTGTTAAACGAAGGAACGGCCTATAAATTTAAAACCAGACCCGTAGATCCGAGTGATCCTTTTAGAGGGAAATACATCACCTTAAATTATGAGTTAAATTCAGCAGAAACAAAAGACACCTTATGGACTAGAAATGAGGGTATTTATGTGAAACTTAATAAAGATAGTTTAGGTTTTGCAACTGTAAGCAAAGTAAGTCGTTCAAAATTTGAAGTGTCCGATGATTTTGTAAAAGCCAAGGTACGTTGGTACAATTCAAATGAACAGAAAGTAAATTTTAATTTAGAATTTGACCGGTATTATATGGAAGAAAGTAAAGCTTATGATGCAGAACAGGTTTATACAGAAACGTTAAGAGATAGTCTTCCAGAAAATGACACCTATGCCATTGTGTTTATCAAAGATGGTGAAGCAGTGCTTGCTGATGTTATGATTAATGAAATGTCTATTAAAGATTATGTAGAAAAAAAATAACTAAAAAGGAGTTACAATTTGTAGCTCCTTTTTTACTTTAGATATTATGATACTGTTTTCCTTTTAACTACAACAATCAACAATAGCAACAGAATAACAATACCAAAAACCCAATACCAATAATTAGCCCCAGTTTGTATAGCACTCATGTCCCCCGCAGGAATAAACCCTGCCCAGAAATAAGGAGCGTTTAAATTTTCGTTACTTAAATAATCAAGCTTAGCTTGTCTCAATGCTTTGTCTTTAGGCATACCTTCTTTTAAGTTGGTATAAAACGATTCCATTAATTTAGTGGTTTGTGCATCATTAACACTCCATAAACTAGTTAGGGTACTTTTGGCACCTGCATAAGTAAATCCTCTAGCTAAACTAATAACACCTTCACCGCGTTTTAACTCCCCTAAACCAGTTTCACAAGCACTAAGAACAACTAAATCGGCGTTTAGTTCTAAGTTATATAATTCGTTTACGTATAAACGACTATTATTAACAGCAGTACTATCAGCACTATTTTGAAAAGCAATATAGGAGAATTCCCCCATGGCATCGTTAGATTTGGCATGGGTAGATAAGTGAATAATATTATAGTCTTTAGCCTGTTTTAAGAAGTTTTCTTTTGTAGCATTGTTGCTTTCTAAAAGGGTACCATCAAATAGAGTTGTTATGGCTTTCGCTTCTGGAATATTAAATTCTAAATTACTTAATCCAGATCGTTTAGCCAACAAAGATTCATAGTTAATTGTATTGTTATTAAAAGAAGGAGCTACGGCCAAAACAGTTTTAGAAGTTGCTGTTTCCTCACTATTTAGTAATTGTAAGTAATGAGTGGCAGAGTAGTTATAGCTAATTTGATGCTCTTTTATTAAGTATGATGTTGGGTTTCCTTTGTCAGTTAATAAGGCGTCAAAAGGAATAAAGTTTAATTCGGCGTCAGGAATAATAATAACCTCTTCAGTTAAATTATTTTCAATAGGCGCTACTAATTTGTCATACAAAGCAAATGCACTATTTTGATAAAGCACATTAAATTGTTCAGAGTTCCCTTTCTTGTTTGACCAGTTACCATAAATTCCCTTTCGCAAATCTTGCACCCATTCTTTTAAAGGAAAGTCCAAAGCAACTTGTTTAACAATATAGTTGTCTTTGGAAATCAGGAAAATAAAGATGTTTTTATAGCCAACAAAGTATTCTAAAAGGGTTTGGCTTTTATGCAGTTTTTCTTGTATTTCTTTTACTGATGTTTTAGTGTTTTCAGAAATTAAAGAATAATATTTTGGATACGTTTTTTTTAGTTGAATTAAATTCTTGTCTTTTAATTCATTAAGTTTAAATAGTTGGTCATTGTAATTTGTAATTACACTATCGTTTTTATTATTCTCATGTATTTCTATAAATTTCTTTTTTTCTAGATCGGTAATTTGCTTAAAAAGTCTAGTATCATATTTTAAAATGCTATCAGAAGCAATATTATTAATTTCACTTTTGTTGAAATTTTGTAATAATTGCCTAGCTCTAATTTTTTCAGATAAAATGAACGATTTATGGTTTGTTTGTATTCGGTTATAATGATCCATAGCACCTTCATAAACCACATACGTTTCCTTGTTTATAAAATCTTTAGAGCCTTCTCTAAATAAACTTTGTTGGATGTGTTTTTGTAAGTTTATGGCATTATTGTAGTTAATATCTAATGAATCTTGATACTTTATATTGGAGGTTTTTTGCAATAAGGCTTTGTAGTATTTGATTTTTGTTTGAAAATAACCGATCAAATTGTTTGGGTTATTTAGGGCAGTAAAATTTTGCGGGTCATCGTACGAGTAGTGTAGTGAATTAATAACTTTTTTTAAGTTTTTCTCGACTAATGAATATTTTTTAAAATGAAGATTGATGTCTGATAAGCCTAAGCAAACATGGGCGATAAAAGGGTTTTTAGTGTTTTCATACTCTTTTAACTTTTCGAGCGCTTTTAGATAATACTTTTCTGCGTGATTATAATCTTGTTTAGCTTCATAAGTCTGGGCTAAGCCAAAATATGAATTTGCAATATCTTTATTGCTTTTTACAGGTGTGTTTTCTCTGAGTTGTAGTGCTTTTAAATGATTTTCTATAGCTTTTTCATATTGGCTTAAAAGCGAATATATTTCTCCAAAAGTATGATATATACTAGCAAGAGCTATATGTTTTTCGCCATAAAATTTTCGTCTCAAAACTAAAGATTTGTCTAAAGTTGCCAAAGCTTTCTTATGTTCTCCAAGATCTTTATATGCTATGGCAAGATTAGTATATGCAGTACCAATTGCAGGGTTATTGTCTCCATGAGAGTCAATAGATTTTATGTAATATTCTATAGCTAGGTTTATATCTTTTTTGAAATGGTGTATAGCTCCTATGTTAGTATAAATTTGAGCTAAGGCTGAGTTGTCTTTATTTGCATTTTTTTCTAATGATAATATGTTTTTAGTTTTGGTGTAAAAAAATAATGCTTGTTTAAGGTCGCCATTAATTTGAGATAATGTACCTAAGTTATTATAGGATTGTGCTACGTCAGGATGATTTTTTCCTAAGCTGATAATTCTAACATCTGCCGCCTTTTTAAAAAAAACAATAGTTTTAGGTATATCCCCTTTTGTATAGTGAATCATTCCTATGTTATTGTAAGCATTTCCTGAGTTCTTATGATTTTCCCCATGATTTTCAAGAACCATATCTAAATATTGGTTTCCATATTTAAGCGCTTTCTCTAAGTCTAGCTTCTTTCTGTAAAGTGTACTTAAGCCATATATAGTGGTTGCATAATCTTCATGTTTTGTGATGTTTTTTTGTTTAAAATACGCCAAGGCTTTATCGGAATAAACTTGAGCAGAATCTAATTGCTGAGTTTCTGAAAATAACTGACTTAAATTATTGTATGATTTTACAACTAAACTATCTGGTTTCAGATTGTTTTTTGAGTAATTTCTTGAAATCTGCTTATTGAGTTTAATTGCTTCACTCAGTTTACCGATGCTTATTAGGGTATTAGTAGAATCCAATATTTTTTTAGAATCTTCTTGTACAGAGGTGTTTTGCCCTACGAACATTTGAGTAAATGATAGTATTGAAAAAAACAGTAAATATTTTAAATGAGTCATTTTAGTTAGTTATAATTGGTTAAGTATCGTTTTAATTTCTTCTTGTTTATTCTTACCTACAATTTTCTGTAGCTCAGTTAATACAATTTTAGCTTTATCTACATCATTCTCTTGTACATAGCACAATCCTAAATACCATTGTGCATCTTTGTATAAAGGAGAAGCAGTGTTGGTCATGTTTTTAAACTGAGCTAGAGCCGTTTTTGTGTTATTTACTTCTAACAAAGTAATACCATAGTAAAATTGTTCGCCATCAGTTAACTCGCGTTCAGAATTTATAGTTTCAAAGTTTTGTTGTGCCAAAGGGTACTGTTTAGCATCGTATAAAATCATGGTTTTTTCAAAAAGCGTTTTATCATCATCTGACGTTCCTTTTTGAGAATAAATGTTTGGGTAACTAGTATAGTAATCATCAAACAATTCCTGATTATTTACATCCTGATTGAAAAAGAAAATTGCACCCAAAAGTAAAATCACGGATGCCGCAATACCTATTGGAGCAAACCTTTTAGGAGTAGTTGTTTTTTGTTTCTTATGATCAGCACCAATACCTTGAAGTTTCTTTTTTAATTCTTGCCTACTTTGTACGGCAATCATTTCATTTTCTAAGGCCTCTAAAAAGGAAGTGTCCTCTTTTCTAGCAGTAAAGAGTATTTTTTCTTCTTTAGTAAGTTCATTGCGTAAGAACTTTTTAATTAAATGTCGGTCAGTAGTATTAGTCATAACACAATTCGTTTACTATGGTTTGGTATTGGGTAGATTGTTCTATTACGGTACGTAGTTCTTTTAAGCAACGGTATTTTTTATTTCTAGCAATTTGTTCATTTTTATAGCCGTTTAGTTGTGCGATTTGATCCATCGCTATTTTTTCGAATACACTTTGATGTAACACCGTTTGACAAGCCTTACCTATTTTACTGAGTAACTCCTTTACAAAGGATGTTTCATTGGTGTGGAACAACTCAATATCAAATTCATCTATTCCAATGTTAGAAAAATCGTTGTTTTCTAAGCGGACTTGTTTCTTGTTTTTTCGGAGCTTGTTATACCACATGTATTTCCCTACCGTGTATATATAACCTGAAACCGTTTTCTCTAATTGCAACTGATTGTTTTTTACTTTTTCATAAAACACAATTATAGCATCTTGTATAATGTCTTCTACATCATCACGATTACCGTTGTTGCTTAAAATAAATTTGGTTAAGGAAGGTTGAACCTCAGCATATAAAAAACGCAAAACGGCATCTTCATGCTTTTTCCTAGAAGTTAGGATGCTAATAATTTCAGAGTCCGAGAAGGACTCCTTTTTACGAAATAAAAAATTCAAAAGTTAGTTAGTTTAGTTCCGACGAAAATACTAAAAAAAAAGGCGGTTTTACAGTAGTTATTTACTGTAAAAACTAAATATGTGGAGGTTCGTAATTAATAACCTCAGCATGAAACAGTTGGGTTTGTAACAAATTTTAATTCAATAGAAGGCGTCTAATTGATTAATTGAAAACTTATTAAAAGGCGGTTTTGCCTTACTAAACATATCCAAAGTGAATTTGAAATAGATACTTATGTATAAGTGCTTTTTCATAAGTAGAGAAGCTGGATGTGTTAAGAAATAATGAGTGGAAAATCGAAATTGCTAAGCGCAGCTTTAAGCATGTAGCTTTGAGTACGAATGATGCGTAGCAATTTCCTAAACACAAACTTGATTTTTTGGTTCGTTTTTTATCAAGAAAAAATGAACAGAACCTCAACTTCAACCTCATCATCTCCACTCCACAAACACAGTTAACGAGCCATCATCTCCTATAAAAGCAACTTTAAAAGTTGACAAATCATAAAAAATAAGATTTCTGTAATACACGAAAGCCTAGTAAATACGGGCTACTGACAATACTTCTTGAAGTCTTCATAAAAAAAGATTAAAAATTTTGGTTACGCAAGAACAAGTGCTGACACATTCATAGTACTAGTGAGAATGAGCAGCATTGCTCTAATTATTAAAACCAAAATTATATATTATGAAGAATTTAAAAAGATTATTTGTGTTAGTAGCTTGTACAACTGTTTTATACTCGTGTACATCCGACGATGTTATGATGGATGAAACTCCAGTGATGCAACAAGAAGTGTTGCCATTAGAAGATGAAACTACAAACCAATTGAGTTTGCGAACTGGAGATGAAGAAGAAGACGAGGTTGAGGATGACGATGGGAATTAAAATTATTCCTAAAGCAAGTGAAAATCCTTGAGTGAAAGCTCAAGGATTTTTTTATTTTTGTTTTTAAATACCTAAAATTGAATACTACTTCATATAACAAGAACATATGCTCGAACTTTTTATTTGGGATTGTACTAATATTAATTATAGGATGTACTTCTAAAAATGATCTTCAAATAAATGAGGATGCAACTTTAAATGACAGTATTGTTTTATTAATAAATAAATCAAAAGTTAAAACAGGTACTGTTGAGGAGCGAAAGGGCAATCTTTTAAGAGCTTATAAATTGAATAAGGGCCAAGAAAACGATTCAATAAAAAATCAAACTTTATTAAAAATTGCTTCTCAAGCTAATAAATTAAATGATAGTATTTTTTTTAGACGCACAAATAAAGAAGCATTTAGCTTATCATTTAAATTAAAGGATACTTCTGGTATTGCCCGAACACATTGGCAAAAAGGTGTTTTCTATTCTAAAAGAGAGGTGATAGATTCGTCGTACTATCATTTTTACCAAGCTTATAAGAACTATAAATTAGTGGGAAATGAGTTTAATATAGGAAGAATGTTATATAATATGGCTTTTATACAAGGAAGGATTGAGGATTTTGTAGGAGCAGAAACCAACATGTTTAAAGCTATTTCAATATACAAGAAGTTGGAAAAACATAAAAAACTTTATGCGTGTTATGGTTTTATTTCATCTATATATAGAGATATGGAAGAGTATGATAAAGCCTTGTTTTATCGTAATAAAGCTAAATTTTATCTAGATAAGTTTAAGGATTCCAAAAATTATAAGGAAGGATATTTAAATAGTTTAGGACTTATTTATCAGGGGAAAAAAGAGTATAAAAAAGCTATATCATATTTTAAAGAAGCACTGAGTAATGATAGTCTGTATTACAAAAACACAAAGAGATATGCAAGATTGAAAGATAATTTAGCTTTTACACGTTTATTAAGCGGAGATACCATAAATGTTAAAAAAGAACTATTAGCATCCTTAAAAATCAGGGATAGTATACATAATATACTAGGTGTTTTGATAAATAAATTACATTTATCAGAATACCATTTAATGCAAAAAGATAGTAGCACTGCTTTTTCGTATGCTAAAGATGCCTACGTAATTGCTAAAGAAGCGACTAATCATAGAGATTTGTTGGCTTCACTAGTACTACTTTCAAAAACAGATGTGCCTAAAACGAGCGTGTATTTAAACGAGTACATTGAAGAGGGGGCTCAATTAGAAAAGCACCAACGTCGTTTACGAAACAAATTCACTAGAATTAGTTTTGAAACCGACGAATATATTGAGGAGACCAACAGGCTGTCTGCACAACAAACCATCATATTAGTAGCTTCATTTTCATTATTAGCAATACTTTCTTTATTATACTTTATGCGTTTACAACGCTCTAAAAACAGGGCATTGCAATCAGAAGCGGAGCAACAACAGGCTAACGAAGAGGTGTATAAACTCTTACTAAAACAACAGGCAAAACTGGAAGAGGGACGTTTAAATGAGCGCCACAGAATTTCAGAAGAATTACATGATGGCGTGTTAGGAAGAATATTTGGAACTAGAATGGGAATGGGCTTTTTAGACCTAAAAGGAGATGACGAAACCAAAGCAAAACACCAACTATATGTTGATGAGTTACAAGAAATAGAAAAAGAAATACGTGTTATTTCACATGAATTAAAAAATGAATTGCTTAGCGGTAAAGCCGATTATATTCAAGTGGTTGAACATTTAGTGCAAGAACAAAGTATAGTAACTGGTTTTGAATACAAAATCACGGATGATGATTCCGTGCATTGGAGTATGATTAATGATGCTGTAAAAATTAATTGTTACCGTATGGTGCAAGAAGCGGTACAGAATATAAATAAATATGCTCAGGCTAAACTGATTACAATACATTTTTCGGTTAATGATTCAGTATTAACTTTAAGTATAAAAGATGACGGAATAGGTTTCGATATAACTAAAAAATCACAAGGAATAGGATTGAAAAATATAACTGCTAGAACTAAAAAAATAAACGGTACTTTTGTGATAAGCTCAGTTATTGGTGAGGGAACGTTACTAAGCATAACTATACCACTAGCCGATACGACTATTTAAACCTAACCTACCTACTATGCAAACCTATACGGTTTTAATTATTGACGACCATCCTATAATTGCTGATGCCTATAAAAGTGCATTGCTAAAAATTGCTTCTGAAAATAGTACGATTGATTTTTCTATTGAAATGGCAACCACTTGTGATGCCGCATTGGAAAAAATAAACAGTAAAAAAGCTATTGATTTAATTTTCTTAGACATGAAATTGCCAAAATCTTCTGATGGACAATTTTTATCAGGAGAGGATTTAGGAATTGAAATTCGTAAACAATTGGTTGATGCTAAAATAATTGTGGCTACTACCTATAACGATAACTATCGTGTAAATAACATTTTAAAAAGTATTAATCCAGAAGGGTTTTTAATAAAGAATGATATCACTCCTATGGATTTGATTGCCGCTATCGAAACGGTGGTTGAGGGAACTCCATATTATAGTAAAACAGTATTAAAGTTGTTGAGGTCTCATATAAATAACGATTTCTTTTTAGATAAAATTGACCGTCAATTGTTGTACGAATTATCTATTGGTGCTAAAATGGTCGATTTGCCTAAAGTTATTCCGATGTCTATTGGTGGTATTGAACGCAGAAAGCGTCAGTTAAAAGAAATTTTCGATATCCAAAAAGAATCGGATAAAGTACTGGTAGAACTCGCCAAAGATAAAGGCTTTATATAAGTTACACTGCGACCTTTTTTACTTCTATTGTAATAACTCAGGTGTTATACTGAGTTTGTCGAAGTATATTGTCACATCTTAAATTACGTCATTGCTAATGAAGAGAAGCAATTTGTTTATACAATAGTATCAAGTATAAGAAGGAATAGCTCTTTTGTTTATGCAGTTTTGTGTCTATAAACAGATTCCTTCGTCGCTACTGCTCCTCATAATGCCGTGTGTTTATAATGAAACGTTATGAATGAAGAGTCATTTCGACGATAGGAGAAATCGCATAATTAAATAATGGTATTACTATAAAATTACTAACGGTACAATAGTAAGTCTTTCCCTTTTACATTGTAAGGTTTTTCCTTACCCACATTGTTCCTTGTTGTTATAAATTTGCCTTGAAATTAATCAATAATAAATTTTTATTAAGTTGAGTTAAGCTAGCTTGATTTCGAGGGGAAAAAACCGTTTTGTATGTATGTGCAAAATGGTTTTTATTTGGGTAAAGGTCTTGAAAATAACCGTAAGGTTTTCCCTTTTACACTGTAAGGAACTCCCTTATCAATACTGATTCCAGTAATTATAGGTTTGTAAAGCACAAAAAACACTTCAAGGTTTAGGTAATAATTATGGTTTTACCACAAGAAAATAATTGTGCCACAAAGAAAGAATGAGTACTAAAAAGCAAAAAATACTACTGATTGAAAAGTACCCTATCATGGTTGCTTTTTACAAAGAGCTCTTACAACAATATGGAGATACTCCTTTTCAAATTAAAACGGTGCTATCAATTACTGGGGCACAAGAACTGTTAAAAGCCAATGCACAATATGATATTGTAATTGTCTCAAATGATTATGCCATACAAAATGAAGGAGTGTCAGAAGAACGTTTTTTAACGACTCTAAAAACAACACATAGCAGGTGTAAATTAATGTTGTTAAGTACAAAAGCTTCTCCCTTTAAAGTACAACGTACAATTGATTTGTTTCAGCCGAATGTTTTTTTATGGAAGCAAGAAGTCAACAAGGAGTTACTCGTAAAAAGCATAAAAGCCATATGGAAGGACACTAGTTTTTATAGCCCTACAATCACTATTCAAAATGATAAAAGTATGGTGTCCGAATTAGTAATTGATACCATGGATGTGGATTTGTTATTTCACTTAGCTAAAAACAGTAAGACAAAAGATTTACCCGATAAACTAAACCTATCCTTGGGTGCTATAGAAAAACGAAAAAATAAACTAAAACAAAAGTTAAATACAAAAGACTTGTTGAATGCCGCTTATGAAAATGGGGTGTTGTAAGGTGTTAAAATAAAAAATAGTTAAGTTAAACTAACTTAGTTTTGGGGAAGAAGCCGTTTTACTTGTGTCAGTAAAACGGCTTTCTTTTATATTATGAGTGTAACAAAAAAGGAGCTACAAATCGTAGCTCCTTTTTTGTTTATGGTGTCATTACGAGTGAAATGTAATGAAACGAAGTAATCTGTTTGTAGGGTGTGTTATACGACCTCCACAAACAATCCAGCTTCCGTTTTGTTAACCTTGGCCAAGTTGTTTTTGGTTAATCCTTTAATAGACTTATCCCATTTTTTATTGCTTAATCCTGATTGCGATTTTAAATCGTTTAAATCAATCTTTTCAGCTTTCTGTAATAAGTTTAATACAAACTTCTCATCTTCGTTTAAATCAACAGATGGAGCCTTCTTCTCAAGTTTCATTTGTGGGAAGAACAACACCTCTTGTATAGAAGGGTTATCTGTTAAAAACATTATTAAACGGTCCATTCCAATTCCTAATCCCGATGTTGGAGGCATACCGTATTCTAATGCGCGTAAGAAATCATGATCAATAAACTCAGTTGCTTCATCATCACCTTTTTCAGCAAGCTTTAACTGTGCTTCAAAACGTTCACGTTGGTCAATAGGATCATTTAATTCAGAATAGGCATTCGCTATCTCTTTACCGCAAACCATTAATTCAAAACGTTCCGTTAATTCAGGATTGTCCCTATGCTCTTTACAAAGCGGGCTCATTTCTTTAGGATAGTCGGTAATGAAAGTTGGCTGTATGTAGTTTCCTTCACACTTTTCACCAAACATTTCATCAATTAATTTTCCTTTACCCATAGTTTCATCAACTGCAATTCCCATGTCTTTGGCAGCAGCTCTTAATTCATCTTCTGATTTTCCGTAAATATCATAACCAGTAAATTCTTTAATAGAATCTGCCATGGTAATACGTTTGTACGGTGCTTTAAAGTCAATTTCTTGTCCGTTAAACGTCGCCTTTGAACTTCCGTTTACAGCGATAGCACAATGTTCCAATAGCTTTTCAGTAAAGTCCATCATCCAGTTGTAGTCCTTGTAGGCTACATAAATTTCCATTGCTGTAAATTCAGGGTTATGAGTTCTGTCCATTCCTTCGTTACGGAAGTTTTTAGAAAACTCATATACTCCGTCAAAACCACCAACAATCAATCTTTTTAAATACAATTCATTAGCAATACGCATGTATAAAGGCATGTCTAATGAGTTGTGATGTGTTATAAAAGGTCTTGCAGCTGCCCCACCAGGAATAGGTTGTAAAATAGGAGTTTCAACTTCCATATAACCTGAATCATTAAAAAAGTTACGCATTGCTGAAAACAATTTGTTTCTTTTTACGAATACTTCTTTTACATGCGGATTAACTACTAAATCTGCGTAACGTTGACGGTAACGCATTTCAGGATCGTTAAACTCATCAAAAGTTTTTCCGTCTTTATCTGTTTTTGGTAATGGTAATGGTTTTAAGGCTTTACTTAATAATGTAAAGTTGTTTACTAAAACTGTTTTTTCTCCAACTTGTGTAGTGAAAAGAGTTCCTTCAATACCAATAAAATCACCGATGTCTAATAATTTCTTGTAGACATCATTATATAAAGTTTTGTCTTCACCAGTACAAATTTCATCACGGTTAAAATACACCTGAATTCTTCCTTCGCTATCTTGTAATTCAGCAAAAGAAGCCTTTCCTTGAATTCTACGTGACATTAATCTTCCTGCAATTACCACCTGTTTATCCTCAGCAAAGTTTTCTTTAATCTGTTTAGAGCTATTGTCTACAGGATAAAGGTTTGCTGGATAAGGGTTGATACCCAATTCTCGTAACTTG
>Ga0209291_1001557_pt1 | contig 20176 bp, 20 predicted proteins | sample GOMGulsemesocosm_FD_184633 | JGI IMG/M metagenome (GOLD analysis project Ga0209291, IMG submission 184633) | Methane-oxidizing microbial communities from mesocosms in the Gulf of Mexico - GOM9B Gulf of Mexico (SPAdes) (version 2) | ecosystem: Environmental > Aquatic > Marine > Cold seeps...
AGTCTAATGATGGCACCCAATACATTAAATTGGACTCTCCTTTTGATTTCAAGAACAACGCCAAACTCATTATTCCGGCAATGAAAGTTGAGCCAAATAGTGATTTATTTAATGACGCTGTCGTCAAGCAAATTCTAACGCGTACCAAAGACACGAAAGCAACACTTGTACTTTTCTCTTCATATTGGCAAATGAATTTAGTCGCTAAATCATTACGCGATAAACACCACATGTCATTATTAGTGCAAGGGGAAGCTTCGAGAGACGCTCTATTGAAGCTGCATAAGGATAAATGTGATAACGACCTACCAAGCATCTTGTTTGGTACCAGTAGTTTTTCAGAAGGGCTGGATTTACCAGGCAAGTATTTAACTAATTTAATTATCACTAAATTACCGTTTGGCGTACCCACCTCCCCTGTTGAACAAGCTCATGCCGAATTTATTAAACGTAATCATGCCAACCCGTTTATGGTGCTTACGGTGCCCGACGCGTCACGAAAATTAATTCAGGCTTGTGGCCGCTTATTACGTAATGAAGCCGATACCGGGACCATTACAATCCTCGACCGTAGGATTATCTCTAAGCGTTATGGTCAAGCGCTAATTAATGCGCTCCCTCCTTTTGAATTGGTTGTAGAACATTAATGATAGTCGAGTTATTTAATCAAATCCCCGTCTGGGCATTACTAATGGTCACCGCCCTCGGTGCCGGATTCATTGATGCGATTGTTGGTGGTGGCGGCTTACTAACCGTACCAGCGTTATTAGGGACAGGTATGCCAGTTCATACGGTATTGGGCACCAACAAGCTTGCATCGACTTTTGGTACGGCAGCAGCGAGCTATACTTTTTACAAAAATAAGTTATTCTCACCCATGTTGTGGGTGGAATGCTGCTTTTCAACATTCATCGGCGCCCTTATCGGCACCATCGCTGTTTACGTCGTCTCAGGTGAATACTTAGAAAAGTTGTTACCGTTATTAATCATTGCAACGGCCATTTATACCTTATTAAAGAAGCCTCCAGTTGGCAATGATTTCGTATTAACGTCTGCGCCGAGTAAAACCAAACAATGGTTACAAGGTCTTACTCTGGGGTTCTATGACGGTTTTGCGGGTCCCGGTGCCGGCGCTTTTTGGACCGTATCTTCGCAGATACTCTATAAAATCGATCTAATGGTGAGTAGTGGCGTCGCCCGCTCGATGAACTTTATCAGTAACATTACGGCATTAATCACCTTTGCATTGTTAGGCAAGGTTGATTACCAAATTGGTCTATTAATGGGGGGATGTTTAATGCTAGGCTCAATTATTGGTGCGAAAAGCGCTATTCACTTTGGGCCAACCTTAGTTCGTCCTATCTTCATTGCTGTGGTATTAACTATTAGTGTGAAATTAGCGTGGAGTGCTTGGTTTTGAATGAACTAACTAAACTAGACTCATTGCTCAACGCGCTGGGCCAACAAGCGGCGGCGTATGACCAACACAACAAAATACCACGGTTTCATAGCAAACCTTTTTTTGTCGCAATGCTATTTAAGACGCAGTCAGGTCAATTAAGTGATTACGTCCGAGAAAGCCAGTCATTATTAGACCAAGTGAATGAGTATATTAAGAATAAATCATCGGAAACACTCATCGAATTTCAATGCAATAAATTAGTCGAACAGTGCCAGGCCATTAAGAAAGTACTAACGAGTGAAACGCAGCGCTTTGATAACTACCAGCAAGACAAGACGAGTAAAGCCAAATATTTTGCCAAGAAACAGCAGAAATCAGCAAATAATTTTAGTTGGTTAACGCATCGCGTCGTGAACAACAGCCGCGCGCTTTATTTGGAATTATCCAAGCATCACGGATATCGACAAAAACTGTCAGACAAAATAGCGCGACTAACGAAGCAGTTAAACGAGACACCAGCGAGCGATAAAATCACGATGCAGCAAGAGATATTGCGTCAACACAAGCGTTTAGGCCAATGTAATAAAGCGATCTATTTTATCGAGCAAAAGATCGCAACATTAGAAAGTGGTAAATTCAAACGCTACTAGAACCACTGTAGTTAAGCCACTATAGTTAAGCACGATAGGAAAACAATGAGCGACCAGACCTTAGATAACGCCCCTGAACACATCAAATTAGCGGTTGATTTAATCCAGATGTTAGAAGAATCAGCAATCGATAATGCCACCGCCATTGCGGCATTAGAAATAGTCTTGAATGACCTCAAACGAACGTAATATTCCCTATTCTCGCTACGCTGAGACTCATTAAAAATCAGCGGTTGTTTTTTGATCTTTATTCACTTAGGTTAGATAGTTAACGGGATAACAAAAAAACAAGGGAATGTGGCTATGTTACTTAAGAATAAATTAATTTTAACCTGTCTAATCATTGCGCTCGTACCAACATTAACCGTCGCGTTAGTCGCAAGCTATACGGCTAGTTCGACCATTGAATCTGAAGTGTTCGCAAAGCTCACCGCTGTACGCGATACTAAAAAAACACAAATCAACAGTTACTTTGCAGAACGCGAAGGTGATTTGACCATACTCACCAGCACAATACAAAAGACCCTTGATTTCACATCAGCACAATCACTAGCCGCCAGCGCTCATAATAATCACGAGTACTTCCAAGAATTTATCGACGTATACGGCTATTATGACTTTTTCCTGATCGATAACTCTGGGCACATATTCTATACCGTCGCCAAAGAAGCAGACTATCAAACTAATTTATTAAACGGCAGTTACAAAGATTCTGGATTAGGCAAGCTATTTCACCAAGTCAATAGAGACAATCGCTACACCATGGTTGATTTTAGTCGTTACGCGCCGAGCAATAATGAGCCAGCTTCATTTATCGGATCACCACTGCATAATGGTGACGGCGTGTCAGTGACTGTCGCACTACAGTTATCCATCGAGAAAATTAATGCTTTAATGCAGCAACGGGATGGTATGGGTGTGTCTGGTGAAAGCTATTTAATCGGTAGTGATCGACTCATGCGTTCTGATTCATTTTTAGATCCGAAAGGACACTCCGTCAATGCTTCATTTGCCGGCAGTGTAAAACACAATGGCGTCAATACAGAAGCAGCAAACCAAGGTCTTGCCGGTAAAAGTGATAACCGCATTATTATCGATTATAACGGTAACCCTGTCTTATCGGCTTACACACCGCTAACAATTAATGGCATCCATTGGGTGTTAATTTCGGAAATAGACGTCGATGAGGCATTTGCACCGATCACAGCACTCAACTGGACTATCTTTATCATTGTATTATTAGCAGTATGTGCCATTGTCGCCATCGCCCTACTCGTTTCCGCCTCAATCTTAAAGCCGTTAGGGGGCGAGCCATTAGAGATGCAGCGAATTTCCGAATGCATTGCCCAAGGGGATCTAATGGTTGAGTTTGAAAATGGCCGCGAACCAACCAGTGTCTATGGTGCTATGCAGAAGATGGCGGATCAATTACGCTCAGTCATGAGCGAAATCGTCACTGACAGCCATAGCCTAGCCAGTCTTGCTGAAGAAACAAGTAGCACCAGCCTGCAAGCATCAACCAGTTTACTAGAACAACAACAAAGTATCGAGCAAGTCGCAACAGCCATCGAAGAGATGTCCGTTAGCATTAACGAAGTCGCAGTTAACGCCGTTAATGTCGCGTCAGCATCCCAAGCCGCACAAGTAGCAACAATCAACGCCGATGATAAACTCAGCCTGACAATAAGCGAATTAAGCCGGCTAGATCAAGAAATTTCGCAAGCAAGCGATGCGATCAAAGATTTAGAAACGGACTCTCATCAAATAGGCACAGTATTAGACGTTATCCGCGGCATTGCTGAACAGACGAACTTGTTGGCGCTAAACGCCGCGATTGAAGCCGCTAGAGCTGGAGAACAAGGGCGCGGCTTTGCTGTGGTTGCTGACGAAGTGCGTGACTTAGCCTCTAAAACGCAAGACTCGACTAAAAACATTGAGAATATGATCAGCAAGTTACAAGGCGCTTCCAAGAAAGCGGTATGTGTCATGGATTCTAGCCGAGATGTTTGCACTGATACGATGTCCAATGCGCAAGCAACTGCCAATGCAATAGCCAGCGTTAACAACGAAATATCCCAAATATCGCAATTAACCGGTGTTATAGCCAATGCTATCGATGAGCAATCAACTGTCTCCGGTGTCATTAGTCAAAGCGTTACGGTCATTAGTGATGTCGCACAAGAGAATTCAGCGAGTACTGAACAGGTATCATCGGCTAGCCACATGATTAGCCGAATAGCTCACACGCTAAGTCAATTGACTTCCCGCTTTAAAGTTACCTAATCTCGTCCCTAACTAATCATACCAATGGCATTGGACAGCACACAATGTCATGGAGTTTTTTACAATATGGTAGAATATAACTTCACTGAACGTGGAATGACTAGGGCTGTTCTGGGGACATTGTTTCTTTAATTTCATCACTGGTGAAACCTTTTCTCGCCAAATAAGAATAGGCCTTTGACTTCTCTTTGTAATCAGATAAGTCGTAGTTTTTTTTGGCTAATTGATCTTTACAGCTCTGATAAAAATCAATATCTCCTGCAAGTTCGAGTTGATATAACGTTTCTTCAAATTCACTGACATCAATAAGACGCTGTTTTAGTTCATTGAGGATAAGCGTTTGCCCTTTTCCCTTGCGGTATAACTTAATTATTTCAGGGCCGAGCTCTGCTTTTTCAGCTTGTATCACCATTTTACTGCGTAGTGAGTCTTGTGCGGGGTGTTGTGATAACGCGTGGTCTATTTGTGCACGAGAAAAGCCTCGAGCGGTCATTTGGGCGTATACTTTTTCTTTACTAATACCATCGAACGTTATGAATCGTGACTGTAATCGATTGCTCGCCAGCTGATCGAAGTTGATGTCATGGCGTTCAACAACTTGTTCAATGGCCGTTTCAATATCACTAGAGCAAACGCCGCGCAATTTCAACTTTCGCTGTATCGCACTTTTTCCTATTTCATTATTAAATGCGGACTCGCAATACCGTATCGTAAATTCAAGATCACTCTTGAGATAACCATTTTCGATAAGTTGGGCTAGCACCTGCTCTATCCACTCAATGTTTTCGGTTTTACGTTCTAACTTGCGACGAATTTCACCAATCGTAAAATCTTGCTGACCTAAATGCCAATAGGCGCTATTGAAGACGTTTTCAATACTCTTAGCTTGTCGAAGTGGCGGGCGTTGCATAGAAAAGTCTTAATATTGATGGCTACGCTGCTTAGTGTAGCAGAACCAACGGATCATATGATGATTACTACAGAAACAGCCGTTGTTACTTACTGGTTTTAGATCGCGACGAACGTGACAGCTCAACGATAGAAGATGCGAATTATTAATGCGTTATTGTGCAATGATGAAAATGTATGGAGTAAATAAATATGGGGATGAAATTTGTGGTGTAATCGACAAAATAGGTAGGTGGTAACCAGCCAGCCACACCTCGGCACATGAGTCCTTAGCTGCGGTTGCTCCCTTCCGGGCCTGGCCGAGTTCACTAAGTATCATTGCGAGGGGACCAACTAGTCACCGAGGCGCATTATCTATGAATACCTGCTATTGATGCAAGCCTTTTTATTTAAAAACATCTCATTAGCTCAATTAAGCTACAGTTCAGGTAAAATTGATTAACTTTACCTGCGCTAAATTGACAATAATATTTTAAGAAATTAAAAAAATCTGTATTAGACTTAGCTTGTTTCTTTGGCTAAAGCCGTTGTAGAGAACCAAATGATCATTCACTAATAAATGGAGTTTGTTATGAAAAATTCAATCGTTAAATTAAGCAGCGTATTCGTTGCTACGTTAATCTCAGGTATATTGTGTCTGAGCTCATCAGCTTTTGCTGGCGATAATGCCGTTGCAGTTGAGAAGAAAAAGCTTACTGATGACGTATCAACGGCGGAAGTTAAAAGCAGTGTTGCGACCACCAAGCTAAAAACAGCAGACAATAATGGTGAAGCCATTAAAGTTGAAAAGAAAGCTGTTAAGCTCAAGAAAGCAAAACACCACGCTAAGATCAAAGTTAACATCAATACGGCGACAGAGCTTGAGCTGCTGGCACTAAAAGGAATTGGTAAGAAGAAAGCGAAAGCAATCGTTCGTTACCGCGAAGCGAACGGTCGGTTTAACAAGGCTAGCGACTTGCTCAATGTCAAAGGGATAGGTAAGAAGCTACTAAAGAAAAATAAGGACCGCGTTATTATTAGTGGTAAAAGTATTCTACCGCCAGTTAAAAAGCTGAAGAAAAAGAAGGAAAGACAAGTAAAAAGTGACCTCAAGGCGGCTGTGATTAAATCATAGTAAAATCGTTGAGCGTGAACAATAAGCTCACGCTCAACGTGGAAGAATCACTGTTTGAACTCTTTTAAGATCAGTTCGCTAAGTAGCTGTCCGGCACGCCCTAACGGACGTTGTGACGAATGAACCAACTTAGGCGTAAAATCATGTGAAGACCCACCAACAAAATCTAATTCAATCAATTCCTTGCTTAACAGTTCCTGCTCAATCAAGTAATCTGGCACCCAGCCAAAGCCCAACCCCATTAAGATTGAATTTTTCTTAGCGGTAAAGCCATTCAAGTAGAACACCCGTTCACCGCCAAATTGCAAATCATCTTGAAATTGGCGATCCGCTAATCCTGAATCTGCAATGGTGACTTCAATATGTTCATGCAGTGTTTTGAGTTCAATATCTTTTAGAGACGCTAAGGGATGGTCTTGAGCAACCACCAGCTTAGAGCACATCGGTTTTAATGGTTTCGCATTAAGGTACGGTGTCGATTGGAAGTCTTTGACAAGCATTAAATCTGCCGAATGTTTCTCAAATGTTGCCTGTACACCACTAAGATACTCAGTCCGTAGCTGTACACGCGTCGAAACATCCATTTCTGAAAGCTTTTTTAATGCCCGCATTACTGGCGCCATTGGCAACGCACCGTCAATAACGATTTCAAGTCGCGGTTCCCAACCTTGGCTAAAGCGCTCAGCTAACACTTCAAGGTTATGTGCCTGTTGAAGTAGCTTACGACCTTCGGTGAGGATGGCGTTGCCCTCAGCGGTTAGTTCAGCGCGATATTTACTGCGGTCAAATAAGGGAACCCCTAGATGCTGTTCAAGCTTCTTTACTTGATAGCTAATCGCAGACTGGGCTCTATTTAATTGCTCGGCAGCCTTAGCGAAACTGCCAAGTCGTACAATCAAATCTAATATTTTCAGTGTTTCAATGTCTAATCGCATTTTAAATCTACTTTTTCTATCATGAAATACATATATGATTATATTTTTCGAATGAGTTTACCCAATACACAAAAAATAACAATCTCTAAATCAATTATCGGAATCCTATGCTTATGCCTATTGCTTTAAATATTGCATTGAAAATTAACATAGTCGAAAAACGAGCAGCTTTCAATGGCGATACCATATCAACAACAATATCCGGTGGCTATTAGACTAAAATCGATTAGAAATGATAGACCGGCAATGCGGGGGACTTGCCGGTCTTCACCTAAACCCGTTTAACACAAAATGTCGGCGCTTAGGCTAGTGGTGAAAGACTTGTATTGACCTTATAACGCTATCTGGAGTTTAGCCAAGATTACTGACTTTACTCCAGATCACTTTATTACGGCCCTTTTTCTTAGCTTCATATAAAGCGATATCGGCATCACTGATCATTGCAGCAAGAGATCCTGAATTTTTCGTTTCATCTGATACGCCAATACTCACAGTACAGCGTACTTGTGTCGCTTGGTGATTAAAGATAAACGCTTCAATATCTTGTCTAAATGACTCCAATATCTTAGTGACGTTTTTGTGCTCAAGATTAGGGATCAGGATGACGAACTCCTCGCCACCATAACGGGCGACAGTCATTCGAGCAAACCAGAAGTTGAGTTTTTCAGCGAGTTCAATTAATACTTTATCGCCTACTTCATGGCCAAAGGTATCGTTGATATTTTTAAATAGGTCAATATCAAGAATACACACAGTCAATTTGGTGTCATCGCGAACAGCATTACGATAAGCGACATCGCCTTTTTTAAAGAAATAGCGACGGTTATAGAGATTAGTTAAGTAATCTCTATGAGCGGCATCTCGAATCTTAGAGATCATCAATACTTGCTCGACCGCATTTAATATCCGCCATTGGAATTCTTCTTGAATAAACGGTGTCATTAAGAAGTCATTAGCGCCATGTTTAATGAAGCGTGCCGAAAGCGTTTTATCACTTGAAGAAGATAAACCAATAATCGGGAAGTCTTCTCGTGAACGCTTTTGTCTTATCGTTTGGATGAGCTCGATGCCATTGACGTTTGGCATATTGTAATCTGTGATTAACAAACCAATATCATTGTCTTTCGACAGTATATCCAGTGCTTGTTGGCCGTCTTCGGCCTCTACAACTTTATAAAGTAATTTTTTAAGCTGTGACACAATATAATTTCTAAGCGTGGTCGAATCATCCGCTACTAGCACACTAACATCTCTGTTGCGGATTAACTGGTTAACTAAATTGACGGCGGTGACGTAAGAGTCTTTATTTTCTTTGTAAATATAATCCAGCACCCCCATACCAAGCATTTGATCACGCAATTCCTCATTGAGAGACCCCGTCAGTACAATAGTGGAAATCCCCTGAGAAATCGTATGCTCAACCACTTCACCATGTGGCGCATCCGGTAAATGTAAATCGCTAAGCGCTAAGAAATAATCATTTTTGGCGATCATAGCTTTCGCTTGAGCCATATCTACGGCAAATTCAAATTCACAATTGAGCCGCTCTTTAGCGACTCGTTGAATTACTTTTCGAATTAATAAGCTGTCTTCGATAATGAGTAATTTGGCCATGATAGATACAAGTATTCCTATTGTAAAAACTTATTGCCTACAATATATAATCGGCAAACAAAGATAAAGACCCAGTTTAACTAAAATATGAAATTTCTTCATAAGACAAGCCTTTAGTACTACCCAATGCTAAATCACTAGGTAATGTTACAGGGCCAATACGCTCACGGTGTAGTGTCACAACATGGTTACCAACAGCAGCAAACATTCGCTTAACTTGATGGTATTTACCTTCACTTATGGTTAACCTAGCATGATACTCATCGACTATATTAAGTGTAGCAGGTTTGGTTAATTCTGATTCATTATTGAGCTCGATACCTTCTTTGAATATCGCAATCAAATCACTGTCTAATGGGTTTGTTACTTCAACCAAATAGACTTTCTCACAATCATGTCGTGGTGACGTGATACGGTGTGACCATTGCCCATCGTTGGTTAACAATACTAGCCCCGTTGTATCCTTGTCCAAACGGCCAGCGATATGCAATTGTTGACGAAGCACCGGTTCAACAAGATTTAGTACACTCTCACCATCATCATCCACCGTTGAACAGACGTAGTCTTTCGGCTTGTGAAGCATTAAATATACTTGTCCAATCTCAGTAACAACATCGCCATTAAGTGTCACGGTCTGCGAGGTGATCTTGATATTACCCTTATTGATCTCTTCGCCGTCAACATGGATGTCGCCACGATGTAACGCCAGCTTTGCTTCTTTACGGCTTAGCACCGTATTTTCACTAATAAATCTATCTAATCTCATCATATTACTCAATAAAAAAGGCTAACGGCAATAACCGATAGCCTTATAACTTCTCGTTAACCACTAAAGGTGTTCGATAACCAAACAACCTGCTGAATACCCTGCTCCAAATGAACAGATAATGGCTTTATCCCCACTCACCATGTCATCATGATGACGGTGGAAGGCAATAATAGACCCGGCAGAAGCGGTATTAGCGAATTCGTTTAAGATGATTGGCGCTTCATTACCGACAGGATCACGCCCCAATACTTTACGCGCAACAAAGGTATTCATATTAATGTTGGCTTGATGTAAGAACAGGCGCTTTAAATCCGTTGCCTCAATATTACACTTAGCCATTTGCTCAGCAATTAACGAGTACACCATCGGTAGCACTTCTTTAAACACTTTGCGTCCGTGCTGAACAAATAATTTATCAGCATCATGCTGAGATTCAACATCACAGCGGTTGATATGACCAAAGTTACTACGAATATTATTTGAGAATGTTGTCATCGGCTTTTGTGCCAATATTTTAAATTGATGATCTGATGTCGCTGTATCTTGATGCTCGATGACGACTGCTGTTGCCACATCACCAAAAATAAAGTGACTATCGCGATCTCGATAGTTAATTTGTGGCGAAGTAATTTCAGGGCTGATCACTAATACCGTTTTAGCCGTGCCACCCGTTACGGCATTAGCCGCATTCATGATGCCAAATGTCGCCGCTGAACAAGCAACAAGCATATCATAGGCATAACCACTTGCGCCTAGCTGTTGCTGCACTTCAATCGCTATCGCTGGGTATGCACGTTCGGTATACGAACAAGCAACAATAATTAAATCGATATCATCTTTGGTTTTATTAGCCGCCGCCATCGCACTTTTTGCCGCAGCAATGGCCATTTCAGCCTGAATTGATACCTCTTCGTTTGCGCGTGTGGGAATGAGTGGCATCATAACATTGGTATCGAGAATGCCGTCTTTGCACATCACGTAACGACTTTCAATGCCCGATGCTTTCTTAATAAACTCACTGCTTGATGGTTTAAGAGCTTCAATATCACCTGCGGTAATTGCGGCACTATTTTCGATATTAAATTTTTCTACGTAAGCATTAAATGCTGCCACTAATTCATCATTAGAGATAGTGTTTGGTGGGGTATAAAGCCCGGTGCCGCTTATAACTATTGACATTATTTCTCCGTTTACATTCGTTCTATCGTAGTGTCGCACTACGCTTTTTGTTTGATCAAGTCGGTGGCTTCACGTTGAGACAATCCAATATCGATAACAACGGTTGCCGATATCTTATCTTGAATGCCTTGGCGGTTAGGATCCCAATAAATTTGTAAGAAGCCAAGTAACCCGGTAGCAAGTCCTGCACCATAGCCGCCATAACGCCCAAATGACTCCCACAGACTGATTTCGCTATCATTTAGCTGAATCACCCTTATATTAAGCAGCATTTTACCGAATGTTTGGCCATTAAACCATGAAGTAAAGCAACTAAAATAAATTGCTGCAAAACCGAACCCTAAACCAAGATCCGCAATGAAGCCCAATATCCATTGCAATGGTGACGTCGAGCTTGAAGCCGTCGGTTCTTCGGCGACAACAGGTTCGCTCATTGGATTGTCTATAACGACCTCACCTAGCGGTTTTATCAACCCCTTACGCTGTTCAAGTTCACCTAGGGCCCACTGTTCGAGTGCTTGACGCTGCTGGACTGTTATATCTTTATCTTCGCTCACTTCGCTCACTATTTCGAGCAGGTCGCTTGCGCTGGGCAAACTGTTTAATTTGACATAAACATCCAGCAAGTCGACAACTGCAGACTGCATACACTCAATCTGTTGGCATTGACCCAGTTTATACATCGATGTCCCTAGTTCGAACACCTCAACGATACCGACATCGCTTGGGTCAACATTTTCGCCAGACTCTTTAGCTGGCTGTATGACGTTACTTAGCACAAACCAAAAACTCACCGCAATCACCAGTAGACTTAATCCCCGGAATAACCACACCCCGGCTTTGCCCAATTGCGTTAAGTAATTCAAGGCGCCGGATTTGTAAATCGACCACAACGTCAATAGAAATAGTCCCAAGCCTATATCTTCTAGCTCGGTCAGTATCGCGATCACGCAGAGATCACACAGCATCGCTAGTGCTCTGCGCCAAGGACGGGCTAGTGGTAAGTTAAGTAAGGATTGGGCTGGTGCAAATGCATCTTCGGTAATACGGTCTTTGGTATCAGTCATGTCAGCCTTAACGAATATAGAATTGAGATTGCACATGCCATTCGAGCGCATATGCAATGGAGTATAAACACCTTAACGAATAGATTTATTTACTGTCTCCTCGAGACTGGTCATGACGAGTATTCCTGAGCACCCTAACGAAGGGATTTTATTTTACTGTTTCTTCGAGACCGGCCATGAGTAAGCACTCCCCTCCTTAACGAAGGGATTTTATTTTACTGTTTCTTCGAGACCGGCCATGAGTAAGCACTCCCCTCCTTAACGAAGGGATTTTATTGCCTCTTCGAGACCGACCATGGTCATTGGGTACATGTTGCCATCCACCAGCTGATTCAGATAATCGATGCTGACAGTATAGCGCCAATGTTGCTGTTTAATCGGATTTAGCCACACAACATTGGAAAAATGACTCGTCAGGCGGCGCATCCATACTTCACCCGACTCTTCATTCATATGTTCAACGCTGCCACCAGGGTAACTTATTTCATAAGGCCCCATCGACGCATCGCCAATGAAAATAACTTTATAGTCACTGGCATAAGTGCGAATAATTTCCCATATATCTTTCTTATCAACATGGCGACGGCTATTATCACGCCACACCGATTCATAGACGCAATTGTGGAAGTAGAAATATTCTAAATGCTTAAACTCACCTTTAGCGGCGCTAAACAACTGCTCCATTTGTTCAATGTACGGATCCATCGAGCCGCCGACATCGAAAAACATTAACACTTTAACCGCATTGTGACGTTCAGCCACCATCTTGATATCTAAATAACCTGCATTATTGGCAGTCGCTTTAATAGTGCCGCTAAGATCTAACTGATCCTGGGCACCGGTGCGGGCGAATTTACGTAATCGACGCAAGGCCACTTGCATATTACGGCTACCCAATAACTGATCATCGCTTAAATTAGAAAATTGACGCTTATCCCACACTTTAGCGGCACGGTTATGACGATTACCATCTTGGCCAATTCTAACCCCTTGCGGATTATAGCCATAGGCGCCAAATGGTGAGGTACCACCGGTACCAACCCATTTATTACCACCTTGATGACGTTTTTCTTGCTCTTTGAGGCGTTGCTGCAGCGTATCGAGTATTTCATCGAGCGAGCCAAGCGCTTCAAGCTTTGCTTTCTCTTCATCAGAGAGTAGTTTTTCAATCTCTTTACGCAACCAATCATTGGGAATGTCTTTATCAAACAAATCAATCTCGCTGATCCCTTTGAAATATTCCGCAAAGGCGCGATCGAACTTATCAAAATGCACTTCATCTTTGACCATGATCATTTTTGACAATTGATAAAATTTATCGATGTCAGCAAAAATCACTTCTTTATCGAGTGCACGGATAAGGTCGAGCAACTCAGTAACACTGACCTTGAGCTTGTACTTACGCAAGGTCGAGAAAAAATCAATTAACATCGGCCTACTGCCTGCGCGCTAAAAAGGCAATTTTTTCAAATAGACTCATGTCTTGCTCATTTTTAAGCAAGGCACCATAAAGCGGCATAATCGATTGGTCATGCTGATTGTCACGTAAGACTTCAGGTGCGATATCTTCGGCTAACAGCAGTTTAAGCCAATCGAGTAACTCAGAGGTCGATGGTTTTTTCTTAATACCACTTACATTACGCATCTCAAAGAAACGTACGAGGGCTTGCTCAAGCAGTTTAGGTTTAATATTTGGAAAATGAACATCAACAATTTGTTGCATTTGAGCACTATCAGGAAATTGAATGTAATGGAAAAAACAGCGGCGTAAAAACGCGTCAGGAAGATCCTTCTCATTATTAGAGGTAATGATCACAATTGGGCGTACTTTTGCTTTCACCAACTGTTGAGTCTCATAAACAAAAAATTCCATTTTATCGAGCTCTTGCAATAAATCGTTAGGGAACTCGATATCAGCCTTATCTATTTCATCGATCAATAAAATTGGGCGTACCTCACTTTCGAACGCCTGCCACATCTTTCCTTTAACAATATAATTGGCGATGTCTTTAACCCGATCGTCACCTAATTGCGAATCCCTTAGACGTGATACGGCGTCATACTCATACAACCCTTGTTGTGCCTTAGTGGTTGATTTTATGTGCCATTGGATCAGTGGCACTTTTAAAGATTTAGCTAACTCCTCCGCCAGCATCGTTTTCCCAGTGCCGGGTTCACCTTTTATTAGTAAAGGGCGCTCTAGGGTTATAGCGGCTTGTACTGCAAGTTTTAGCTCTTCACTTACAACGTAATTTTCAGTGGTATCGAATGACATGTTGATTTTCTTATAATAGTTTAAACAGATGTTTTAACACTACCACATCTTAGTGCATGCGCTTCCTACCTATTTGGAATAAGAACTTAGTTTTTTATTACATAACGTTATAACAAAATGTCATTTCACTTTCATTTCCAAAGGGGTAAGCTAACTAATATAAGACAAAATTAACGTAATTTAATCATTGCCACATCAAGTAATGACTGAAAAAGGAACCTATTATGGCGAACATCGCACAAGACAATTCATTGACTATCGGCAACACGCCACTAGTTCGTTTAAATAAAGTATCTAACGGCAACGTTATTGCTAAAGTTGAAAGCCGTAATCCAAGCGCTAGTGTAAAATGTCGTATTGGTGCGAACATGATTTGGGATGCCGAAAAATCAGGCGTACTAACAAAAGAAAAAGAAATCATTGAGCCAACTAGTGGTAATACAGGTATCGCGCTAGCATTTGTTGCTTCTGCTCGCGGTTATAAACTCACACTAACTATGCCAGACACGATGAGCCTTGAGCGTCGTAAATTACTAAAAGCCTTAGGCGCGAACTTAGTATTAACTGAAGGTGCTAAGGGCATGGGCGGCGCAATTGCTAAAGCGCAAGAAATTAAAGACTCAAACCCTGAAAAATATGTATTGCTACAACAGTTTGAAAATCCTGCTAACCCACAAATTCATGAGCAAACTACGGGTCCTGAAATTTGGAATGATACCGATGGTGAAATCGATGTCTTCGTCGCTGGTGTTGGTACTGGCGGCACAATCACTGGTGTGAGTCGTTACATTAAAAATGAGCAAGGCAAAGCGATCACGACTGTTGCTGTAGAACCAGTTAACTCACCGGTGATCACGCAAGCAAAAGCAGGTCAAGATTTAACACCTGGGCCACATAAGATTCAAGGTATCGGCGCAGGATTTATCCCTGGTAACCTAGACTTAAATCTCGTTGACCTTGTTGAACAAGTTGATAACGATGAAGCGATTGAAATGGCACAGCGTCTCATGGACGAAGAAGGTATCCTAGCGGGTATTTCTTCTGGTGCAGCTGTCATTGCCGCTAATCGCATTGCGGAACGTCCAGAGTTTGCAGGTAAAAATATCGTAGTGATCTTACCGAGTTCTGGTGAGCGTTATTTATCGACAGCATTATTTGCTAACATCTTCACTGAAGCTGAAAACGTTCAGTAGTAAGTGTTAACCAACAACAAAAAGGATAAGCAGCTGCTTATCCTTTTTTTTTGCGTGATGCCCTTTCGAGATCCCTGCCTTATCAATAATCACCCTAACAATTTCACATTTTCAAGATATTTGGTATAAACTAATCAATCATTAACTTGAGCGAGTCATTACCGTTATGCCAAAGCAAACATTAGGCGTACTACCGCAGCAATTTACCATTCATAGCTTTAGTAGTGATACTAAACCAATGGTTGAGATATTTGACCAAGACATATATTTTTTAAGTAAGACCGACGATGAGCTGTCCGTGGTAGTCCCTTCGACATTAGCACTAAACAGTTTAGATAGTGAGAGTGATTGGCGTTGCCTTGAAGTGCTAGGGCCGTTAGATTTCTTACTCACCGGTATTCTCTCTGGTATTGCTGGCGTATTAGCGGAAAATAATATTAGCATCTTTGCTATTTCGACTTTCGATACCGATTATATCCTAGTAAAGCAAGACAATTTAAGCCAAGCAATCGCTCAACTTGAGCACCATGATTACGTCGTTAACCAGCGTGTACACAGTTCATTATGACCACATCTCAAAGTGGCGCTGCGCCAGTTTCTAGCGTAAAACCTAAGCTCGTCATAAAAACGCTACTTAGCCCTATTAGTGGTGAAAGCCGCGGTCTGGCCCAACATCATGATATATTAATTGCTCAAGGTCTCCATGGTAAAGGGGTGTCGATCACTCCGGCAGGCAGCCGCGTCGTAGCGCCTTGCAAGGCCAAGATCATCGATATTTCACCGATAGGCCATCATATGACCTTAGGGGCTAGCAATGGCGTTATTATCGAGATATTTATCGGTAGCCAAGCCATAAAAACACACGGGGTCGGCTTTACTGCTAAAGTCGCACGCGGTGATGTGGTCAACCCCAATCAAGTCTTGGTTGAATTGGATTTGATTTACTTACAACGTCAATTACCCAGTGTTGATGTCGCGATCTTAATTAGCAAAGGTGCGCTAAAATTAACACCATACCATGGCAACCTACGCGCCGGTGAGGATGACGCACTGCAACTCATCGTAAAAAATTCTTAGTTCCGTTTACTGAGCTGTACTGACATAGATAATCGTGATGTTGCTTTATATGCGCTTTGCTTAATCGCTTACTGGCGACAACCGCCTAAAATAGCTGATTCTCAGCTAAATCTATGCTTTAATTAGCTCAAATTTAATAACACGGCTTACCTCATGTCAAACAGCACTACCCTGGTTTATGGGATTAAAAACTGCGATACCATTAAGAAAGCATTAAAATGGCTCGATGCTAACAACGTGGCTTACACGTTTCATGATTATCGCGTTGACGGATTAGATGATAGTTTGTTGACATCATTAACGGATATTAGCGATCCACAACTGATGCTAAACAAGCGTTCTACTAGCTTTCGTGCCCTTAGCGATGAGCAAAAAGCAAACCTTGATAACCAATCGTTAAGTGCACTTTTTCTCGAGACACCGACCCTTATTAAACGCCCTTTATTAATACATGATAACAGTGCGCATTTAGGCTTTAAAGCAGATCAATATCAAGCGATATTTAATAAATAGGTGAATCCTGTGAGCGAAGAAATTAAAGACCAAGCGCTATTTGATTTAAGCTGTGACTTGTTATCACGTCAATCGGTAACACCGCTTGATGAAGGCTGCCAAGAATTAATGGCCAAGAGACTGCAAGCAGTTGGCTTTGATATCGAGCAAATGAATTTTGAAGACACCACCAATATGTGGGCGCGCAAAGGCAATAGCGGTCCGCTATTTTGCTTTGCCGGTCATACTGATGTCGTGCCAGTAGGCAATGAAGACAAATGGGACAATCCACCATTTTCACCTAAATTAATCAATGGCATGTTACATGGTCGTGGCGCCGCTGATATGAAAGGTAGTTTGGCAGCAATGGTTATTGCAACCGAACGTTTCGTCGATGCTCACCCGGATCATAACGGCTCTATTGCCTTTCTAATCACCAGTGATGAAGAAGGGCCATTTATTAATGGCACGACACGGGTAATTGACACATTAGAGGCGCGCAATGAAAAAATTCAGTATTGTATTGTCGGCGAACCAAGTAGCACCACTCTCCTTGGTGATATCGTAAAGAATGGTCGTCGAGGCTCGTTAACAGGTGATTTAGTCATACACGGTAAACAAGGTCATGTCGCCTATCCGCATTTGGCGATTAACCCCATTCATCTAGCGGCACCAGCAATAGATGAACTGAGTAATACCGTGTGGGATAACGGCAATGAGTTTTTTCCGCCAACAAGTTTTCAGGTCTCTAACATCAATGGCGGCACCGGCGCAGGTAATGTCATTCCTGGCGAGCTTGCAGTGCAATTCAACCTGCGTTATTCGACAGAGTTGACCTTTGAAAAAATTATCGCAAGAGTCACTCAAATCTTAGCCAAACACAACCTGAACTACGATATTAATTGGACCTATAACGGCTTACCATTTTTAACCGACCACGGTGAATTGCTTGACTCTGTCAGTGAATCGATTAAAGAAATTACCGGTAGAGAAACTGACCCACAAACCAGTGGCGGCACATCAGATGGTCGCTTTATCGCACCGACAGGTGCTCAATTGGTCGAATTAGGTCCCGTGAATGCAACGATACATCAAGTTAATGAATGTGTTCGATTTAGTGATTTAGAACAACTTAGCGATGTTTATCAGCGTATTTTAGAAAAGTTGTTGCTCGATTAGCACTACAACGATGATATTGGTGGAATTGGTATAATACCAATTTCATGGTGCTACACTCGATATTGTCTATTTAACCAATACTCTTAATACGGAGCTATTATGAATATAATTTGGATTATCGTTATTATTGCTGTCGTGTTGGGCATCGTGTTATCACAGATCGCCTTAATTAGGCACTCAAATAAAATAAAAATGCCACCTCCAAAGCCACCAACCTACGATGACAAGTGGGATGAAGACGAAGATAAGTGGTAATAAAACAAAGAGATGAAAATGAAAAAAACAACTATTGCACTGTGTATTGCAGCGCTCACTACATTAAGCGCCTGTGGCGATAAAGTAACATCACAACCTGCCGTCAAAGCACCTGTTGCTAGTGAAGGAAAACACACACTACTCCCTGCTTTTGAGCCACGTTTAAATATCTATAAAGAAGTAACGCTTAATACAGATTTATCACATCTATCAAGTAATCAGAAACTGATGCTGGCCAAATTAATTGATGCCAGTGTCATTATGGATGACCTCTTTTGGCAACAAGCTTTTGGTCAAGACAAAGCAACGTTTCTTGGCGAAATAGCTGAACCAAATGTTCGTGAGTTTGCTAGAATAAACTACGGCCCTTGGGATCGTTTAGATGCAGATAAGGTCTTCTTAACGGGTTTTGAAGAGAAGAACTTAGGTGCCGAATTCTACCCTGCTGATATCCAGAAAACGGAACTAGAGAGCGCAGCAACAGACGTTGACACTAAAGGGCTTTACTCAGTACTGCGCCGCGACGACAGTGGCAAACTGATTAGCATTCCTTACTCTCGTGTTTATCAAGACCAACTACGTGTTGCCAGCAAGCTATTATTAGAAGCTGCCGCATTAGCCGATGATAAAGAGTTTGCAAATTACCTCACCATGCGCAGTAAGGCGTTATTAACAGACGACTATCAAGCGTCTGATTTTGCATGGATGGACATGAAGAATAATCCGATTGATGTAGTGATTGGTCCTATCGAGACTTACGAAGATCAACTGGTCGGTTATCGCTCTGCATTTGAGTCTTATGTTTTAGTAAAGGATTTGGCTTGGTCGAAACGCTTAGCAAAATTCGCGAGCTTTTTACCGGCACTACAGCAAGGCTTACCTGTCGATGCTAAGTTCAAGCAAGAAACCCCAGGCACCGATGCCGATCTTAACGCTTATGATGTCATTTACTACGCCGGCCATTCAAATGCTGGTGGCAAAACTATCGCAATAAACCTGCCAAACGATGAACAAGTACAGTTAGAGAAAGGAACTCGTCGCCTGCAACTTAAGAATGCGATGCAAGCTAAATTTGATCATATTCTAGCGCCTATTGCGAAAGTATTAATCGCACCAGCGCAACAACATCACGTTACCTTCGATGCCTTTTTTGCCAATACCATGTTCCATGAAGTAGCACATGGCCTTGGGATTAAAAATACACTTAATGGTAAAGGTACTGTTCGCCAGGCGTTAAAAGAGCACGCTTCAGCCCTTGAAGAAGGTAAAGCTGATATTCTTGGCTTATATATGATCACAGAGCTATTCAAGCAAGGTGAGATCAGCGAAGGTGTCGTTGAAGATAATTACGTTACTTTTATGGCAGGGATCTTCCGCTCAGTACGTTTTGGCGCGAGCTCAGCTCATGGTAAAGCTAATATGGTACGTTTTAACTACTTCCAACAAGCGGGTGCCTTCGAACGTGATGACCAAGGTTATTACAAGGTAAACATTGAAAAAATGGCCCAAGCAATGACTAGCCTTTCACAGCTAATTTTAACCATTCAGGGTAATGGCGATTACGCGAAAGTGGATCTGCTTATTCAAGATCAAGGCATGATTAATACACAATTAGCCAGCGATCTTGCCAAGCTTGAGAAAGCACAAATCCCGGTGGATATTACCTTTAAACAAGGTAAAGCCGTACTCGGGCTCTAACAATACCCTAGCGATTAAATAAAAAGGGGACTAAGTGTAATGCTTAGTCCCCTTTTTAAATCAATAATAAACCAACTATAATAGC
>Ga0209291_1001558_pt1 | contig 20172 bp, 19 predicted proteins | sample GOMGulsemesocosm_FD_184633 | JGI IMG/M metagenome (GOLD analysis project Ga0209291, IMG submission 184633) | Methane-oxidizing microbial communities from mesocosms in the Gulf of Mexico - GOM9B Gulf of Mexico (SPAdes) (version 2) | ecosystem: Environmental > Aquatic > Marine > Cold seeps...
TTATTTCTTCAAACTCAGTAACCTTATAAAAGTCTTTAGCTCTTTGGATTGCTTCTGTTACAAATCCTTCTCGTGAAAAACTAGTTTTTGAAGTCGATAGTAATGCTGCATTCATTTCCAAACCAGCAGATTTCATTTTAAAAATAGCAGATTCAGGTAACGATCCTGTGGCAAAAGCAATTGCATATTCGCTATTTATTAATTGATTTAATACATTAGTTACCCCCTTTACTGGAATGGTTTTAGGCTGTAACTTCAAGTATTTAACAATTAAATTTTCGAAATTATTTAATAACTTTAAAGGGAGTTCTTTATTGAAAAAGTTCTCATAATTATATTTTAAAGCATAACTATCCGTGTGATGTTTTAACGCATTGAAATCAGTGTCAATATTTTCAATACCTAAATCCATCATGGCTTTTATAATTACTTCATGATAGCCAGAAACGCTATCAATTAAAGTACCATCAATATCAAAAATGAGTAATTTTGTCTTTTTCATTTTAAAAAAGGAATTAATTCAATAACAATAATACAATTTTATCTAAATTTATATCATGGAAAATGAGTTAAACATTACGATACTACAATCTGATTTAGTTTGGGAAAACGCTTCTGAAAACCGCAAAAATTTTGAAACTAAAATTAACGCGATAACAGCACCTACAGATATTATTGTACTCCCCGAAATGTTTACTACTGGTTTTGCGATGCAACCGGAAGCCTTGTCCGAAACGATGGATGGTGACACGGTACATTGGATGCTTCAATTAGCCAAAACAACCAACAGTGCAATTTGTGGTAGTATCATCATCAATGAAAATAAGCAGTATTACAACAGGTTTTTATTTGTAACTCCATCTGGAGGAATTCAGTTCTATAACAAACGTCATTTGTTTTCCTTAGCTGGCGAACATGAACGCTATCAAAACGATAACAAACAAGTTATTATGGAGTATAAAAGTTGGAGAATCTGTCCACTAATCTGTTATGACTTGCGCTTTCCTGTATGGTCTAGAAACACTTTAAATTACGATGTGTTAATCTATGTAGCCAACTGGCCAAAACCTCGTGTAACCGCTTGGAATACGCTCCTAAAAGCACGTGCAATTGAAAATATGAGTTATGTTGTTGGTGCAAACAGAGTGGGAACAGATGCTAACGGACATGAATATACCGGAAACTCTATTATGTTAGATGAATTGGGGAATGAAATGACCCCTCTGTCAGAAAACAAAGAAGCTATACTAACAACTTCATTATCTAAAAAAGAACTACTAGCCTCTAGAAACAAATTTAACTTTTTGAATGACCAGGATGAGTTTGAAATAAAGTAAGGTTATTTCAACGTAAACTGTTCCTCAACATCCCAGTTAGCCCTAATTTCTATTTCTTCTGGGTGATAAGCAATACGCTCAGGTTGTATCTTTTTTAGATAGTGTCCTGTATCAAACTTCTTATTGTTATTATCGTCAAAGACCACGCGCAAATTATATGTCGCTGGGGTAACATTTAAAAAATCAAAAACAGATACCCCTTTACCTGATTTCTCATATTTAACCTCTCCTGTTTTAGTTACTAACTGTACCACTAATGGAGTTTTAGGGGCGTTTTTTAAACTCACTTTTATATTTCCATAAGCCGATAATTCTTTTGTACTAGCACGATAACTCAAGGTATCATTAGTTGCGTCAAAAAAGTCAGTAAAAGCGTTAGGATATATTTTTATAGCATATTTTTCACTTTCTTTTTTATCAAATTTCAAATGAATCACACTCGTTAATTTGTCAATACTCGCTTTAAAAGGCACTACAGTAGAATCCTTATCTAAAATTTCGATTTTTGAAGCATCAATACTTGCAATAGGAATAGTAGGGACTATTTTATAATCCATATCAAAATCTAAACTAGTAGTAAGTGTCTTAAACTCCAAAGAATCAACTTTTACCTTCTTTCGCATACGTACTGTAAAGGAGTCTATTACTTGCTTGTGAGTCATTGTAAAATTCAATGAATCTAAATCTATATTTGGTTTAAACCAATATTGTATTGTATCATTATCTACTTCCTTTATAATTGTAGAAACGATATTTTTATCTGACAAAAGGTTAATTTTAACATCGTCTATAGCTTCTCCTTCATAACGAAATTTAATTCTGTTTTTACGTTCATGTTTTGGTTTTAGAGCCTTGTAATCTTGTATTTCTTTAAACAATATCAACTCATGAACATCTTCATTTGGAATAGTTATAAAGTCTTTCTTAAAAGCAATTTTATCTGTTTTCTGATTGAATTTATAATTATCCGATTCCTCTTTTAAAGCGGTTAACAAATACTTACCTGCTTTCAGGTTTTCAAATTTAAAGTTCGTGACGCTGTCTAAAGTATTGGTAATATATCGTGGTGTTTTAGTATACACTACTGAATCGGTAAACGTAGAATCTACTTCATAAAGCATTACCGATACAAAGTCGTCTGCTGTTTTAGCAATAGCATCTCTTATACTTCCATTTAATTCTAGTGAATCAATACTTTTACCTGTTGAAAAAACATATTTAAAATACGGGTATGGATTACTCTCATTATTGTCAACTATACTTTTTCCGAAATTAAATGAATACGTAGTGTTTGGCTGTAGTGTATCGTAAATTTTAATTTTAACATACTTACTTGCTCCACCTTGTGGTGTAATTAATGGACGAATATTCAACGGAGGTGAAATAATTAGTTGTTTAGTTAAATCATCTAACTTAACATACTCATCAAAATAAATTTTTATTTCATCACCTTTAAAGTCAATGCTATAATTATCCGGAGTAGCACTTAACATTACAGGTGGCGTAACATCTTTTTTACCTCCTGATGGCCTTCCCTTCTTAGCACAACTTGCAATAGCAATACATATAACTGATATAATAATAAGTACTTTTTTCATCTATGTCCCAGCAGTGGGTTTAATTTGCAGATGCACGCATCTAATTAATTTCTACAAAACCTCATGTTATTATTCCCTTTAGGCATCTATTTTTTACCTAAAAAGACATACAAATTAACAACATATTAATGATATCTCTTTTAATAATTTGTTAAACCTACTAGTCCGTATACGCCATTACTGCTAAACTCAATTTTACATTTGGTATTTTGTTTAATTCATTTACGCAGGCTTTAATAGTAGCTCCCGTAGTAATTACATCATCAACTAACAGAATATGCTTTCCTTTTAGTGTATTTAACTCGGACACTTCAAAAATAGTTTGTACGTTTCTGGATCTCGTTAACCTGTCTTTTACGGTTTGAGTACTTGTATTTTTAATTCTCAATAAAGTAGTGTCATTATATTCTGCGTTTAAATTTATGGCCAACGTTCTACCAAATCCTTCTACTTGATTATACCCTCTAACTTTCATTCTGTTTTTATGAAGTGGTACTGGTACAATAACATCAACACCATCATAATAACTACATTCTTTTAATTCAACCCCTAGCCACTTACCTAGATATGCACTAATTTCATGTTGATTTTTATATTTTAATTGATGAATTAATTGCCGAACGGTCCCTTTTTTAGGAAAATAAAACAATGCCGTAGCATGTTCCAATACTGCTGTTCCATAAAACACATTAGAAATTACTTTTGAATCGTTATAATGTAAGTTTGTTAATGGCAAATCATGTAAACATGGTATACAAACAAATTCCTCCTGTTGTACTAAAACATTTTTACATCCGACACATAGTTTAGGAAAAAATAAATTAAGGAGTAGCTTCAACATTGTTAATAACATTACATCTAAATATTAAAGATACAAGTTAAAATTAACAAAAACTCAACAATCACAAATACTAACCTATAATTCAACATTACTATAGTTATTAACAAGTGAATATTCTCATAAAAACAGCTATTTCACTACACAACAAAAAACCATGCTTTCACAACAAAACACATAAAATAACCAGAAATAGATGTTATATTTATTTCAGAGAGCAAAAGGATTATTTCCCAAAAGTAATTCAAAAACTCTTAAAGGAATTGACCCCAAATCAATTTAATTTCCTTTAAAAAACTTACTGAAAGTAAAAAAGCAGAAACCTCAAAGTTTCTGCTTTTTTATGTTATAAACTTTAATTTATATTATTCTTTAATAAAACGCTTTACACCAATTTTACCGTTTTGAGTAAATACCTTAAGTAAATACATTCCGCTATTTAAATTGGCCGTATCAATATTTGTTTGAGTACTTTCTAATACTTTCTGCCCAATATAATTATATACCTCAACTTTTTCTATTAATTCATTGCTATCTATATTTAAATTCCCTTTTGTAGGGTTTGGATAAATACTAAATGCTTTTAAACTATTGTTTTCTGATATTCCCAATACAGAAGATCCATATTCATATACCCCCATATCGACAATAGTATTATAAATACGTTGATTTCCTAATAAATCTTCTGTAGCAGTTATAGAAGCATTATTTCCTGCATCAATAACCGGAGAACCTATTAGTAATGTAAAATCATTTGTAGCTATGTTTGTAAATAATGGATCTGAGCTTATTATATTATTAGTATTTGAAACTAGTGAAAAATTATTTTCATCTAAGGAATGCCCTACTGTAACATTTGGAAATACCGTTGTTATAGCGCTTATAGATTTAGCTACGGTATTTGTTCCTCTACTTTTATTGTTCCAGAAAATACAATTTTGGATATTTGATATCATTGTACCGTTAGTTTGACTAATACCTAAAGTTCCTCTTGTAGCGTTTGTTAAACCTCCTGCTGTACCATCATCTTTATTATTTACATAAGTATTGTTTATAAATGAACTATTTACTGTTGCAAAATTGTAAGCTCTAACCCAACCTGCACTACCTGCATAACCAAGAGAACTTCCATTATCTGCCGCTAAATTATTTGTAAATAAACTATTTTCAACATCTATATCCAATACATCAGTTACCCCTTCTGTATATGAATAAAAAGAAGTTCCGTATCGTGCTAAATTATTTGTAAATTCTGTGTTATTTATTTTCAAATAGCCTGAGCCATTTGCTTTATATTTTGCAAAGATACCTGCTCCTGCAGTATTTGCTACATTGTTTTTAAATTTGCAATTTTGTATCGTAAGGTTTGTTTTAAATTCAGCCTTAATTAAGCCTGCTCCTGATTCATAAGCTGCTAATCCCGTGTAATTTGCGTGTCCTCCTGAAACAGTAATACCATCTAATGTGAAATTAGAAGCGTTTATAGAAATTACATTATAACTATTGTCATTTCTTGATGAATTAACAAAGGTTATACTTGCATTATCATTAGCCGCTAAATCACCTGATAAAACAGTTTCGTTTACTCTAAAATCTCGTTGAGACAATTGTGTTTCTGTACCATCAAAACCTCCATAAATTTTAACTCCATTTTTAGCAACTGAAAATCTTATTAATCTATCTGAAGCATGTGGCGTATACGTCCCTTGAGTCATCCATATTTCTTGGTTATGATCTATTGCTACCAATGCATCTTGTAAGTTTGTATATGCATTTACCCATGATGTACCGTTATTGTTTCCTGTTGCTTGTGCACTCACAAAAATAGTTCCTTCAGTAATCATTTGGAAAGGTTCTGACCAACTAGAAGTATAATTTACAGAACATTCTTTTCGTACATAAATATCATATAAAGATGAGCTTGACAAACCTGTAATCGTATTTACATTCCCTCCCGTAGAAGTTACATTTGTAATTGTTGCGTTTGCAAAAGAATCCCCTTCTAACACGTAAGCTACATCAAAAACTCCTGTATCTACAAATGATATGTCAAACGTAGTTTCTGTAGTATTAGTAATTTGAAAAGTACTAAGCTCTGGTGGAAAACAAAATCCATCATTTTCTGCAACAGCTACTATCTCAGGGATTGATAATAATCGATTGTAAAAATGGATATCATCTATTGCATCAAAATAACGATTGGCATCTGCCAATGAGTTTGCTCTATCATTAGCAACTGTAACTAATCCCGTATTATTCGTATTTGACACAGCGAATAAATTAGTATTGTCAAGTGTATCTACAAATGATTCTACTGCTAAATCTATATACAAATCTACCATAAAGGCATAGCCTCTAAGTGCATTTGCTATATTTCTAATTTCATCAAATTCTATTGTAAATACAATATGATGCCATTCATTATCTGCTACAACTTCGTTAGAAATAAAATTAAATGAATGGTATTGAATTGCTTGTCCGAAAGGGGTTAAAAGGTGTGTCCCATAAATACCTACTTTACCATTTTCTAAATAAATATAAAACCCCTCATTTGTAGATTTATCATCTATTATTGTTTTTATATCAGCTTCATTAGCCCCCGTTTTAATCCAAAAACTAAATGACACATCGTTTCCGTAAGTGAAATTTGGTCTCGTTAAATAATCCCCATTTAAGTTTATTGCATTGTTACTTGTTCCTAATCTATCAACAACATTTGTAGATGCTGTTCCAGTTTTCACAAAGTCGTCTCCGTTAATATCATCTGCTAAACTTCCGTTTGTGAACTTATATTCACTCATAAGACCTGCGGGTGGAGCTTGAGCAAATGCCATTACACTAATGAATAGTGAAATTAAAAATAATCTTGTTTTCATATATTGATTTTTAGTTTAAAAAAAAAACAAAAATCAGTATTAAACTATGTTAATTAAATACTCAGTTTCTGAAAAGTGGTTTTCAGTTTCTGAAATAAAAAAGACCGAAATACTTAAGAGTATTTCGGTCTTTTTTTAATTAGAAAATGTTAGTTAACTATAATAACTTTGATAATTTTAAGGTTGTACCACACATATCCTTTTTTATCTTAAAAATAACTGCTTTCTTTTTTCCCTTTTCTGCCCAACGAACTTCTTTCCCTACTCTACAGGAAATACTTGTTTTTGAACCTTTATTTAAAGTTACAAAGCCGCTTCCTGTGTAAATACTTACCTTTTCTTTTGTATCATTTATTAAAGAAAAGCTCGCATAAACATCCGCTACTTCAATTTTAGAGTTAAATTGCTTAGGGTTCTCAATTGAAGTAAAAGACAGTAGAACTAAAGAGCAAATACATAATAGTAATGATTTCATTTTTATGGTGTTTTAAGATGATTAAGTCATAAAAATATGTATTTGATAACTATTAATAATGAGTCAGTTTCCAAAACATCGTTTTAAACTTCTAAAAATAAAGTGTCTTATAAATTATTTCGTTCCATTTATCCAATATTTTGAACAATACTTAAAAACTCATCTTTTTTATCTTTAGATATCGATACCGTAGTATCATTATCCATAATAATATACCCCCCATCTTTCCTAATATATTCTTTAATAAATGATAGGTTTATAAGATAAGATCTGTGTGGCTTATAAAATAAATTTTGACTTTGCAACAGCTCAACAAAGTGTTTTAATGGTTTACTTACTAATAATTCCGACGTTGTCGTTGCTATTTTAGTATACATTCCATCAGCTTCTAAAACTATTATATCTTTAAAATCAACAAACTTAATTCCATCAGAAAATGGTAAGCCTATTTTATTAAAATTTGATGATACTAAACTTTTCTTCAACTCTTCTAGCTTAATATTTATTTGAGAGGAACCAATAAATTTTATTGCTTTATCTACCGCTTCTTTTACTTGAATTGGCCTTACTGGCTTTAATAAATAATCTATTGCTGCTAATTGAAACGCTTGAATAGCGTACTCACTATATGCTGTTGTGAAAATAATTTCGAAATTAAAAACTTCCTTTTCTATAAAATTCAAAATTTCTAATCCTGAATGCTCTGGCATTTCAATATCTAAAAAAACAATATTTGGCTGCTCTTTTTTTATTAAATCAACACCGCTTAATAAATCTTCAGCTTCAAAAATAGCAGTTATTTTAGGGCAATTCTCTTCTATTAAAATTTTTAATACATTCCTTGCCTTACGTTCATCATCAATAATTATTGCTTTCATATTATGCTTTAGTAATTGGAATAGTTATATGAACTCTGGTTCCTTTAGGTTGTTGATTATCATCTATTAAATCTTCATAAACAACTCCTATTTGTTGTTCTTTTCCAAAGTTGAGTAAATTTAACCTACTTTGGGTTGCTTTAGTGGCAAATGATTTATGAAATATCGCTCGCTTCTTTTTTAAGCCTTGGGCTTTCTTTCTACCAATACCATTATCCTCTATAATACAAACTAATACAGGTTTGTTCTCTAGTTTATTAAAAGATATTAATAATTTTCCACCGTTTTTTTTATGTAACAAACCATGTTTTAATGCATTTTCTACATAGGGCTGAATTAACATAGTGGGTATATACATCTCTTCCGAGCTTAGTTGACTAGGTACTGAAATATGATATGATAATTTTTCTTCAAACCGAATAGCTTCAAGTTCTAAATACATATTTAAACATTTTACTTCCTCTTGTAATGAAATAACTCCTTTATCACTATGGTTTAAATATTTACGCATTAAATCCGCAAATTTCCCTAGATAATCACTAGCCAAATTTTTCTGATTTAATACAATATATTCCTGAATAGAGTTCAACGCATTAAAAATAAAATGCGGATCCATTTGTGCTTTTAAAGCCTTTAACTCAGAATGTCTATACTGTTTTTCTAATGCTAACCTTTTCTGTGTCTCTTTTAACTCTAACAAAACTAGCTCTGATTTTTTCTTTGATTTTAACCTGTTAAAGTAAAAAAGCCCTGTTAAAATTAGTAATGAACCTATTATTAATGAAAAAATAAATCTTGTTTTGTTTTTTTGACTTTCTAGCTTAATAATTTCCGCCTCTTTTTCCGCCGCCTCTTTTTCTACAATTGCTTTTTCTGTTTCATATTTAATTTGCATTTCTTCTATAACCTTTACTTTGTCTATAGAAAATATACTGTCTTTTATTTTGTAGTATTTATTTAAATATTCGTTCGTTCTTTGATAATTATTTAATTCCTTATAATATTTACTTTGCTGATAATATGCACTCTTTAATTTCTTTAAACTTGCGTGTTTTTTGTATATCACAATAGCATTACTATTCCTTTTAAGAGCCTCTTTAAATCGGTTTAAACTAGCTAAAGAGTATGCTAACTCCATGTTCGTATGAGCTATATTAGCTTCTTGATTATTAACTTCATAAAACTTTAACGTTTCTTCCAAATAGTTTACTGACGCTTTACTATCTCCTTTTAATCTTGATAAAACACCTAATGATGAATTTGAAATTGCAACTCCTGTTTTAAAATTAGTAGCTTCTGCAATTTTTTTCGCTTGATTATAATGATATTCTGCTTCTTTATACTCTTTAAGTTCTGTATATGCCTTTCCTAAATAAAAATGGATACTCGCCTTTTTAGGATTCAGAGAGTTGGACTCAAATAAATTTAAATTTTGCAATTGAATATCTATCGCCTTTTGAGATTGACCTAGATTAATATAAATACTAGAAATAGCATTATTAATCACTATTAAGCTTTTAGTATCCTTTAAACTGTCTTGAATCCCTTTAGCTAAAAATGCATACTCTAAAGCCTTATCATAATTACCCGATTGCACCAAACTTGTTGTATATACTGCATATGACTTACCTAGCCCTTCAGTATAATTTAATTCTTTACATATTGTAATAGCTTCTTTAGCCAATTCAAAGTTTTTAGACACATTCCTAGTAGTATAATACTCTGTTAACTTAATTAAATATTCAACTCTTGTTGTGTCTCTTTTTATGTGAGTTCTAACTAAGTCTTTTATACTATCTAGTTCTTCTTCTTGAGAAAAAGATAAGAACGGCAGTGTGGTAAAAAATAAAAAATAAAAAAATTTATTCATTTTAGGTACTTTAAAAAATAGGTGTCATTTAAATTTTATACTCAAAACTACAATTTCAAAAGGACAGATTACTCATCAACTTCTAAAATCTCTTTTTCACTTTCTAAATCATCGACTAAAATTCCGTAGTTTTGTAGTACAAATTTCTTTTATGAGTAATATACGAATCACCAAACTATTCACTTTTGAAACCGGTCATGCCTTATATGGTTATGATGGAAAGTGTAAAAATGTTCATGGACATAGTTATAAACTTTCTGTAACCGTAATAGGGAAACCAATTACAAAGATTGGCGAAGTAAAACTAGGAATGGTAATTGATTTTGGAGATTTAAAAAAAGTAGTTAAAGAAGAAATTGTTGACGATTTTGATCACGCAACTGTATTTAATAAAAATACACCTCACTTAGAACTGGCAAAGGAATTACTAGATAGAGGGCATAATGTTATTTTAGTAGATTATCAGCCTACCAGTGAAAACATGGTTATTGATTTTGCTGCAAAAATTAAAGATCGTTTACCAGAAAACATCAAATTACATTCTTTAAAACTATCAGAAACAGAGACTTCTTTCGCTGAATGGTACGCTAGTGACAATGTCTAATTTCACCATACATCCAGGAAAAGGAAAGAAAGTCTATTTTTCATCGGACAATCATTTAGGTGCACCAGATTTTGAAGCGAGTAAACCTCGTGAGAAAAAGTTTGTAGCCTGGTTAGATGAAGTAAAGCAAGATGCAGCTGCTATATTTTTATTAGGCGACCTGTTTGATTTTTGGTTTGAATATAAAACCGTAGTTCCAAAAGGCTTTGTACGTACTTTAGGGAAGCTTGCAGAGATTAGAGATAGCGGAATACCTATTTACTTTTTTGTAGGGAATCACGATCTTTGGATGAATGATTACTTTGAAAAAGAACTGAATATTCCTGTTTTTCATAAACCACAAGAATTTCTAATTAACAATAAAACATTTTTAATTGGTCATGGTGACGGATTAGGACCTGGAGATAAAGGATATAAACGCATGAAAAAGGTGTTTACCAATCCTGTTTCTAAATGGTTTTTCAGATGGTTACATCCAGACTTAGGAGTGAAACTAGCACAATACTTATCCGTTAAAAACAAACTGATTTCAGGTGATGAAGATGTTACTTTTTTAGGAGAAGATGATGAATGGTTAGTACAGTATTGTAAACTGAAACAAAGCCAAAAGCACTACGACTATTTTGTGTTCGGACACAGACACTTACCTATGACTATAGATATTGCTGAAAATTCTCAATACATAAACCTAGGTGATTGGATTAATTACTATACCTATGGTGATTTTGATGGAGCACAACTGAAACTAAAAGAGTATTAGTGTCATTTCGACGATAGGAGAAATCTTATATCAGTAAACATTTGTTATTCTCAGGATGAGATTTCTCCTATCGTCGAAATGACTTAGAATAAAAAAAGGAGCTAACTAGCTCCTTTTTTTAATTTGTATTTCTATTTTTCTTAATTACTATAATTTACTAATTCATAAGTATTATAGTAAACACATTTGTTAATGTATAAGATCTTAATTCAAACCAACGTCTTTCAAATACCTATCTAATTCAATTTTAAACAAAGTTCCTTTCATCAAATCTGAAATTAAATTTAGCTCCTCTAAGTTTACCGATAAGTCAATCTTTTCAGAGGGTGTTTGGAGTAAATAGTTGCTGCATTCTTCTTTATGAGTACAACCTTCACACTTGTTTAACTTGTAGGCTACCTTAACTTTGTTATAAAATTCTTTTATTTCAGCATATGTTAAGTAAAAGCCTGTGTTTCTAAATACCATCTGGATGATATCAGTATTTCCTTTCTTAATGTCTCTTTTCCATTTAAAAGCTATCCCTATATTATTATGGTAAATTATATATATATCTTTCATTTGTACAATTTAAGTTGTACAAATATAATCGTTATTTTTAATTGTTCTAAATAAAAATAATTAAAAATACATACTCCTTAAACTATGAATATTACAATCTGTTTTTTACTTAATATCTTTCACCATCAGCTGTAAACTTACGTTCCCTTGCCATTCATTTTCATCCAATACATAAGCGGTCCTAAATGGCTTTTTATTGGTAATACTACTCAGTTTATCTCCTAAACCAAAGCCAATACCAACGATAGGGTTAGAGTTTTCTTGTTTAGCAGTAAACCGAAGATGTTTATCATCTTCCCCAGCACATTTACCGTAACCAGTGTCTTGCATGTTTTCTGATATAAAAACTGGATGCATATTTTGAGGGCCAAACGGACCAATTTGCTTTAATAGTCGCATTAGTTTGGTGTCAATATCTTGCAATGATATTTTTAAATCTACTGTGATTTCTGGGGTTAATAAGCGTTTATCAATTGTAGTGGCCACAACCTCTTCAAACTTAGCTTTGAATTTATCATAATTCTCGGGTAATAAAGTCAATCCAGCGGCATACATATGTCCACCAAACTGCTCTATATGTTCTGAACATTGCTCCAAGGCATTGTATACATCAAATCCTTTTACAGAACGAGCTGATGCTGCTAATTTATCACCACTCTTGGTAAATACTAAAGTAGGACGGTAATACTCTTCTATCAATCGAGAAGCCACAATACCAATAACTCCTTTATGCCAAGTTTCGTCAAACACTACAGAAGTAAAACGATCTTCTTCTTTTAATACCTTTATTTGCTGTAAAGCTTCTTTAGTTATTTGCTTGTCTAGCTCTTTTCGTTCCGTATTGTACGTATCAATTTCAGAAGCAAATTGTACTGCGGTAGTATAATCTAATTCCGATAATAAGCTAACCGCATGAATTCCATGTTTTATACGCCCTGCAGCATTAATTTTTGGCGCTATTTGAAACACCACATCTGTGATGGATAATTCCTTCTTTTTAGCATTTTTAGTAAACGCTTTTATTCCTGGTCGTGGGCTTTCATTAATAACTCTAAGTCCGTAATGTGCTAATATTCTATTTTCTCCTGTTATGGGAACAATATCGGCGGCAATACTCGTAGCAACCAAATCTAAATATGGAATAAAATCATCTATAGTCTCATTTCTATTTACCCCTAAAGCTTGAATTAGTTTAAACCCTACTCCACACCCACTCAGCTCATCATATGGATAATTACAGTCGGATCGTTTAGGATCTAAAACGGCAACTGCCTTAGGTAATTCTTTTCCTGGACGATGATGATCACATATAATAAAATCGATTCCTTTTTTGGCAGCATAAGCAACTTTATCTATCGCTTTTATACCACAATCTAAGGCAATAATTAACGAGATGTCATTATCCTCAGCATAATCAATTCCCATATAAGAAACCCCATAACCTTCAGCATAACGATCTGGAATATAAGTAGCAACATTTGGATAATAGGTTTTTAGGTATGACGCGACTAAGGAAACTGCCGTAGTACCATCTACATCATAATCTCCAAAAACCATGATGTTTTCATTCTTAGCAATAGCATGTTCAATACGTACTACAGCTTTGTCCATATCTTTCATTAGGAATGGATCGTGTAACTCCGTTAAAGAAGGCCTGAAAAAAGCTTTTGCTTGTTCAAAAGATTCTATACCACGCTGTACTAAAAGCGTTGCTATAATTTCATTTACTCCTAAAATTTCTTGTAAATGAGTTATTTTATTAGAATCCGGTTTTGGTTTAATGGTCCAACGCATTGGTGCTCTTTAATTTGCCTGTTCTCTATATTATTTTCTCGCTACGCTGCGAAAAATCCTTCGAACTGACATTTATTTTTAATATATTATTTATTTAATGTATCTGTTCTCGATACAATTTTCTTCGTTACTCTACGAAAATCACTCGAACTGACGTGATTTAATGTTTCGTTCATCATTTCAAAAAAATCACAAACAATATAGCGTCAGTTCGAGTGAAATGTAATTGAAACAGCGTGTAAATTACATTTTGTATCGAGAACTCTAACTAAAACTTCTTCTTAGCTAAGTTCGGTAATTTTTCAAACTCATTATTAATTAAAGTTTCTTTCTTCGCTTTTGACCATTTTTTAATTTGTTTCTCTTTTTCAATGGCTATTTCAATAGAAGTAAATTCAGCATAATACACTAACTCAACTGGTCTTCTTTATAAGTATAACTACCTCTATGAAACCCTGTTTTATGTTGCTTTATCCTTTCCTTAATATTTGATATAACACCTGTGTAGTATGTATTATCAAAACATTTTAATATGTACACATAGGATTGTTTCATACAACTACTTTTTATTTACTTAACTAGTTCTCGATACAATTTTTATTCGTTTCACTACGAATAAACCACTCGAACTGACGATTCAGCGATAATTTAAATCTCTATTATAATAAAGATTCTAAACAAAAATAACGTCAGTTCGAGTGAAATATTGTTATAATGAAATGGCAACAAAGTTTTGTATCGAGAACCTTACTTACTAGCAACAATTGAATAACACAAAGGCATTTTATTACCGAAGGTTTTTATTTGATATTTACGCTCTCCTACTTTTTTAGTGTGCGAAAAACAATCATAAGGAGAATAATTATACTCTTTAAAATCATTTAAAGCTAATCCGTTTGTCAATAAACCGGACATTACTTCACTCAATCCGTGATTCCAAACGACGTACTTTAATTTAATATCAGCATTTTTATCGGCATAGGTTCCTTCCTCCTCTTCTACAATGCCATCGTCTTTAAAATAATTGTATTTCACATGAGTAAAATCATCATCATACATCCAAACATTAGGGTGAAATTCTACAAAAACAAACTTACCTTCTGGTTTTAGAAAATGAGCAATTATACTTCCCCATTTATTCATATCAGGCAACCAACCTATAGTACCATAAGAGGTATATACAATATCAAACTCTCCTTCTAAATTGTTTGGTAGATCGTATACATCAGAAACGATGAATTCAGCATCTAAATTCAATTCCTTGTTTAATTCTCTTGCAGTAGCAATTGCTTTATCAGACAAATCAATTCCAGTAACCTTAGCGCCCATTCTAGCCAATGATAAACTATCTTGTCCAAAATGACATTGTAAATGCAAAATACGCTTCCCTTTTACATCTCCAAGTAGCCCTAACTCAATATCCATTAATGAAGACTTTCCTGCTTTAAAGGCATCCATTTCATAAAAATCAGACGAAACATGGTATGCTGTTCTTTTATTCCAAGACTCTTTATTCAATTCTAAATAGTTTTCTGCAGACATGAATTAAGAATTATGGTATTTAATAGCAATGCTAACCTTCGCAAATTGGCGAAACATTTCCATCACCCCACAATATTTATCTACAGATAGATCTACAATTCTTTGAATCTTCTTTTCGTTTAAATCGGATCCATAAAAATTATACACACAATCAACTTTATGGTAAAATCTTGGATGTTCATCAGTCAATTCTGCTTCAATTTCAATATCAAAAGTATCAATTTCTACTTTCATTTTCTTCACCAACATTGCAATATCAATTCCTGAACAGCCAGCCAAAGAAGCCAACATCATTGCTTTAGGTCTTAACCCATTATCGTTCCCTCCAATTTCCTTTGAAGCATCCATAACTAAGTTCCCTCCAGGATTAGTTGCATCAAAAGTCATATCACCTTTCCAATAGGTTTTTACTATATTCTTATCCATAGTTTAATTTTTAAAAAATGTATATGTAAATGTAAGCAATATGTATAATTTATGACTCTTTAGTTATTGTAAAATACAAACAGAAAATGTATTTTAGTCATCGTTTAAAACTTAAAAAAAAACATATGCCCTTAGTAACACCATTAGCTGCCGACCATGATTCGGAAACTCAAGAATTAGCTGCTTTTTTTAATGAAACATTAGGATTTTGCCCAAATTCTGTATTAACAATGCAACGCAGACCTGCCATTTCAAAAGCCTTTATCAATTTAAATAAGGCGGTAATGGCTAACGAAGGAAAAGTAACTTCAGCGTTAAAACGTATGATCGCATGGGTTTCTAGTAACGCTACTGGGTGTAGATATTGCCAAGCTCATGCCATTAGAGCTGCTGAGCGTTATGGTGCGGAACAAGAACAATTGGATAATATTTGGGAGTATAAAACCCATCCTGCTTTTTCTGCTGCTGAACGTGCTGCCTTAGATTTTTCATTAGCAGCTTCTGTAGTTCCTAATGCCGTAAACGGTGATATTCAATCAGAATTACACAAATACTGGGGTGAAGGAGAAATTGTAGAAATGCTAGGGGTTATCTCTTTATTCGGATACTTAAACCGTTGGAATGATTCTATGGGAACTTCAATTGAAAATGGTGCTGTTGAATCAGGAAATCAATACTTAGGAAAACACGGTTGGGAAAAAGGAAAGCATATTTAATTAAATAAACTTACTTGTCTAATAATACCTAAAAGCCTCGTCTAATTGATGAGGTTTTTTGTTTAGATGTATTTATTTATTAATAAACAAACAACTATCTCATTAAAAATCAGTATATTAGTACTTAAGCCCTATTGTATTTACTTCTATTTTTTATTTCTTTAAAAACAGATTTTATGACACATCCTTCACCACATTGGACTAACGATGAGTTTTTAGCCTACACTCTTTTGTATTCAGCACATGCTGACTACTTTTTTGATGACGAGGAAAAAGATTTAATCCTCTCAAAAATTGACAATACTATTTATGAAAGTATTCTAAGGGAATTGTCAAAAGATAACGATTATCAGAGCTTACAAAAAATATTAGCTTACACACAAGCAAACAAATACAACAACAACGAAGTAGATTTATTACTATACGAAATTGAGCTACTTTTTATGTGTGATGGAGACTATGATATTTTAGAAAAAAATATGATGATGAACCTATCTAATCTTCTGAAAAACAAAAATAGCGCTGAATTAGCACATTAAACCTACTGTATTTCAATAGACCTAATAATAGACTCTAATTCAAACATATAGTCTCTTTTAGCTATTTGTGGTGCGTAAGTAAATCCTTCCAATATTAATTGACGATTGTTCTTTTTATCATCAATAATATAGTTGATAAATGGTCCTGCCATAAAATCATTTTTCACATCCCAAACACCTCTAGTCTCTAAAACGGGTTTATCATTAATGGTAGTAGATCCTAAGTATGGTGTAAATGCTTTTTCAGTAATCATATAGGAATTTTTTACTGCCCCAGGAATGTGTGCTTCTCCTATGGAATCACGTAATTTTACAATATTATTTATTGCCATACTATCATTTTTGATTGTACCGTATGGCAGTTCATAAATCATTAAATTCATATCTCCTGTTTTAATTTCTTTACGAAGCCACATAAAGTTATCTGTTTTCTTTGCAATTCTATAACTAAACAATACTGTTAAATCTATTCCGAATACTTCAGAAACCTCAGCTATATCTAAAGGGTTTTTTGTCATTTCTGCGACCTTATGTAATAGCTCTACCGATTTAATTTTATTTGTCATTACTGACGCGTTTTCTTTTAAAACAGCTTTGAACTCCTCATTGTTTTCACCACTAATAATAATACCTAACTGTGGTGCGGCATATACATCTTTAACAAATTCAATTCCTTTAGGGCTTCCTTTTTTTAACTCTACAAAAGTTCTGCTTTTTTTAACAAAGTCATGAAACGCTTTAGGATTCATTTGCTTTAAGGTAAAAATAGGTTCTTCTTGAGGTAACCCATAAACTGGTGCAGCAAAAATTGCTCTAGTAGCATCTCCTACCTCTCCATTCCATAAATTATCATCAGACACAATAGTTAACATATTTGTAGTACCTCCAGATGAAGGCATATAACGCTCCTCTTTTTTAGCATCATTTTTACAAGAAAATAACACAAGTGCTAAAGCGAATAGGAATAGGTTTTTATGTAGCATTTTTATTTTATTAAGGTTAGGTTATTCTTTAATATCAAATGTTATACCAAATTAACCCTTAGGGATTTTTAAAACCATTCCTGGTTTTAATCCAATATTAGTAAGCTTGTTATGTGTTTTTATATTATCAGCCGAAACCCCTGGATAGTTCCTTGCAATACCGTATAAAGTGTCACCTGTTTTTACAACGTAACTCCCTGCAGTTGACATTTTTTTTGCATTACTTTTTGTTGTTTTAGTCTTTACCTTTTTACTAACAACTTTTTGTGGATGTCTTGGATAAATAATTAAACGCTGCCCTATTTTTAAGCTATTAGAACGTAATCCATTCCAGCGTTTTATGGAACTTACTTTTACACTATATCGACGTGCTATTTTACCTAAGAAATCTCCTGAGCGAACTTTATAACGTATTCTATTAGATGTTTTAACTAAATCCGGTAATGGTTTTTCTCGTTTGTTAAATTCTGTATGTGCATATGCATAAATAGCTTCTTCATGAGTAACGAAATTTCCGATATGTGTTTTTGGTAAACGCAACAGATAACCTTCTCCTTTAACCACAGGAATCACATCCATTTTGTAAGAAGGATTCATAAACTGTAAATCTTCCATTTTAATATTTAACAATTCAGATACATGTTCCAAAGCAAGTTTCTTTTTAACACGAATTGTATCTACTTCAAAATATTGATACTCTGGAATATCTGCTCGTAAATTATGTTCTTTAGCATATTCAAAAACATACATTGTAGCTTGAAAAATAGGCACATACCCCGCAGTTTCTCTTGGTAAGAACGAGCGAATATTCCAATAGTTTTGCTTTCCTCCAGAACGACGTATTGCTTTGGATACATTTCCTGGTCCAGAATTGTATGATGCTAAAGCCAAATCCCAATCTCCAAATATTTTATATACCCGTGTTAAATATTCACATGCCGCTTTTGTTGACTTATCTAAATCGCTTCGCTCATCTACATATGAACTCACATTTAAGCCATGCTCTTTACCAGTAGCATACATAAATTGCCATAATCCAGTAGCCCCAACTCTAGATCTAGCACGTGGATTTAAAGCAGATTCTACAATTGCTAAATATTTTATTTCCAAAGGCATGTTATGAGCATCCAATTCCTTTTCAAAATGTGGAAAATAATATTCACTCAATGCCATTAAACGCTGTAAGGATTGCTGGCGGTTTTTTAAAAAACGTTTGATAACACTTTCTAAAATTGGGTTGTACTCAATGTTAAAAGGGGTCCTGTCATTCAATCGTTTTAAACGAGCAATTAAAGTATCTTTAGGTAATTCTGGATAATAAATAGTATCTGCGCTAATGTTTTTGCGTATGTGATGAATAGAGTCATACAGATCATTACTATACAGTTCTTTTAACCACAAACTATCTATTGTTGCTGCATATGTGTAATCTGGTTTTTCTTTTAAGCTAGCCTTTAATTTTAAAAAAGCTAGTTTCAAAGAGTCTTTTGAGATGGTGTCTGCAAGTTTATCAGTTAATTCCACTTTTTTAATTGAAGTACTCTCTTTTACAACTACTAGAGTATCTTTTTTAACTTGTAATGTATCCTTTATTACATTGGTAATAGGCGTGGTTATACTATCATTTATTGCTGTTTGTACAGCAAGGGTGTCAATTACTTTTTCTTGAGCAAAAGAATTTATTGCTATAAAAAGTATTCCTATTTTCACATATCTTAACATCATAATCGTTCAGGGTATTGTTGTTAATACAACGGTATTGTTGCTAAAATAGTGTTTTCTTTTTAACCTGTACCGATTCAATTTCTTAAATTAATACCTATTTTGGGATCTTAAAGACCATTTCTGCATGCAAATTACTTTGGAATTTATACAAATTATAGACCTGATGGCGTTTACTACCGCTATCATTTTAGGCATTGGTTTTTTGTTTAAACCACCAAAATCAAATAGATATTTGGGGCTGTTTTTATTGAGTTTAGCGATAGAAATTATACAGGTTTTTGGTGCCGTTCTTTCAGAAATAAATTCATTTGACATTGATATACCTGTACATACCAGTTTATTAACAATAGTTTTTCTACTCTTTTATGTACAACACAACATTATAGGACATATTCCAAGAAAACTATGGGTTTTAGTACTTCCTGCTGTTCTTTTTAACGTTATGCTACCTCTTCTTCCTTTTGAAGAAGAAGTTATATGGCTACAGTTTATAGAATACTCATTTAATATTGGAATTATTGTTTACACATTTAAAGTTTTAAAACTACATGAAAACAATGTAGTGAACTACTATTCTGATTTAGAACAAAAAACCTTATGGTGGATAAAAAGCATCCTATATGTATTTATAGGGTTTCATTTACTTTGGA